>Ga0181519_10000538_pt1 | contig 34590 bp, 33 predicted proteins | sample PEATcosm2014_Bin_26_FD_121102 | JGI IMG/M metagenome (GOLD analysis project Ga0181519, IMG submission 121102) | Peatland microbial communities from MTU Mesocosm Facility, Houghton, MI, USA - PEATcosm2014_Bin02_10_metaG | ecosystem: Environmental > Terrestrial > Soil > Wetlands > Peat | place...
CGAAAGGCAGCGGCAGGGTCGCCGAACAGCGGAACGCAGGGGGCGATCTTCGACCTCTACCGCATGGACCACGGGAGCCTCCCTGCGCCTCCGGCCCCGTCCGATTCGCGGGCGCTCGCAGGCGGCACCTGGATCGCGCGCGGGACGACCTCGGTCGGTGGGCTCCTCGAGTTCCAGGCGCTCCTGCCCGGTTGGGCGTACTGCGCCATCGAGCACACCGCGCCCGCGAACTTCACCGTCGACCCGGCACCGGTGTGCACGACAGTGCTCGGCGGGGCCACGGAGCTTCTTGCTGGCGAGATCTCGGTCGTCGACGCTCGCGAGCGCGCCACGCTCAGCGTCTTCAAGTTCAACGCGGCGCAGCCGGGCGTCGGGATCCCCGGCGCCGTCTTCGACGTCTACTCGAAGGGCGCCGCCGCACCAGGTGCCTCCGCCCAGCCAGCAGGTGTCCCCACGTTCAGCGGCCTGTCGTACTTCGTGTCGGGCACGACCGGCGCCGACGGCCGCCTCGCCTTCAACGTGCCGGCCGGCTACGCCTGGTGCATCCACGAGTCATCCGTGCCGGAGGGCTGGATCATCGACCCGTCGCTGACCTGCACATCAGGGACGCTCACCTCGTCCGATGCGGGCGGGATGATCGCACTCCCCGAGACCGCGTCGAGCGCGATGCTGCACGTGTACAAGTTCAACGCGACCGCCCCCGATGAGGGCATCGCCGGGGCGGGCTTCGGGTTGTTCGTCGTCGGATCCCTCCCATCGGGCTACGTCGCACCGCCCGTCCTCGCGGGCGTCGCGGTGCCTCGAGGGACCACCTTCTGGGCGACGGGCACGACGGATGCTGCGGGTCGCCTGTCCTTCGGCGTTCCCTCCGGGCATGCCTGGTGCATCAGGGAGCTCTACGCGCCCCCCGGCTACGTCCTCGATGCGGCCGTCCTGTGCACGGGGGTCCTCACGACGAGCACTTCGGTCGCAGCCTCCACGATCGCCGTCCCCGAGGCGCTTGCGATGACGGGAGGCCCGAGCCCATGGCCGGCAGTCGTGCTCATCGGCACGGGCCTCGCGCTCCTCGCGATCTCCCGGAGGCGGCGCGCGCCCTCAGTGCCATGATGAGGGCATGAGTTCCTGGCGGAGCGAGCTGCGGTGACCCCGCGACGGGCCGGACCGTTCGAGCGGCTCCCCCAGGCGATCGCCGAGCAGGTGGTCAACCGGATCGTCGAGCTGATCGACGTGAACGAGATCGTGAGCCGCCTCGACGTCGACGACATCGTCCGGCGGATCGACGTGAACGCGCTGATGGAGCGCGTCGACGTCAACGCGGTCGTCGACCGGGTCGACCCCGACGCGATCGTGGACCGGGTCGATCCGAACCGGCTCATGCAGCGCGTCGACATCGAGGCCATCGTCGATCGGATCGACGTGAACGCGATCGCCGAGAAGATCGACGTCGAGGCCATCGTCAGCCGCATCGACGTGGACGAGCTCGTCCGCCGCGCGGACCTCGGCCCGATCATCGCCCAGTCGACATCGGGGATGATGGGAGAGTTCCTCGGGCTCCTGCGCCGCCAGGTCGTCTCCCTCGACAAGATCCTCGATCGGGCGACAGCCAGGCGGCGATTCCGGGACGAGCCCGCCGGCCCGGCGGACCTCATCGAGGCGGCGTCGACCAACGCCGTCGGGTCGCTCGAGGGGCACTACGCCGGCGGCGTCACGCGGCTCCTCGCGTTCCTCGCCGACATCGGCGCGGCGTGGGGCATCTTCCTCGTGCTCGCCGCAGGGACCCAGTCGGCCATCAAGCTGTTCAGCGGCAAGGACTACACGCTCGTCTCGCACCGGGCCGTGGGGCTCGCCGCGATCGTCATCTGGGGCTTCCTCTACTTCTCGGTGCAGTGGGCGCTGTCTGGACGAACCATCGGGATGGCGATCCTCGGCGCCCGCGTGACCACGACCGACGGCAAGAGCATCTCGAACCGCTCCGCGGTGATCAGGACGGTGACCCTTCCGATCAGCATCGTTGTCTTCTTCCTCGGGCTGCTCGGGATCGTCCTGCGCGCGAACCGGCAAGGGTTCCACGACAGGTGCGCCGGGACCGTTGTTATCTACTTCTGGGAGGCGCGGGGCTCCTCGCTCCCCTGGCTCCACCGCGACGACTGACCGTCAGGCGTTGCGCATCTGGAACGCCGCCATGTCGATGTAGGCGTCGAACTCCGCGCGGTCCTCGTCGGAGAGATCCATCTGCGCGAGCGCTGCTCGCATATGGACCAACCAGGCGTCGCGAGCCCGTCTGTCGATCACGAAGGGCGCGTGGCGCATCCGGAGGCGCGGGTGGCCCCGCTCCTCGGAGTAGGTCCGGGGTCCGCCCCAGTACTGCGCGAGGAACAGCGCGAGGTGCCGCCTCGACTCGGTGAGGTCGGCGGGGTACATCGCCCGCAGGACGTCGTCGGTCTCGACGCCCTCGTAGAAGCGGTCGACCAGTGTGTCGAAGAACGGCTGGCCGCCGACGCGATCGAAGAATGCGAGCTCGGTCACAGGGAAAACCTAGGAGGTCGTAGACTCCTCGCCGCGCGGGTGTAGCTCAATGGTAGAGCCCCAGCCTTCCAAGCTGGCCATGCCGGTTCGATCCCGGTCACCCGCTCCAACGAGCGTCGTCGCGTAGGACATGCTGATCCGGGCAGCCTGCGACGGTGCCACGCGCGTGCTCCAGGACTGCCTTCGCGCGCAGAAGTGCCTCCCGCGCCCGCCGAGGAGGTTCGGTTCGGCCTCGCGTCGTCCGCCCTTGGCCGGTCGTCCAGATGCCCCGGCGGCCTTGCATAACCAAGCGGTAACTCAGCAGGCTGCTGTGGGCCATGCAACGATGGCTCCACTACTTCGAAGCAACCCGCAGAGGAAGTCGCATTGCTCGCATTCACGTTTCCTGATCACGGTTCCCAGACTCCCGGGATGGGAGCCAACTGGGCCGACCACCCGTCTTGGGAACTCGTCGAAATTGCGAGCGAAGCCGTGGGCAGGGACGTCTCGCACCTTCTCCTCGAGGCGGGGCCCGACGAGCTGGACGACGTCGCTGGCGCGCAGCTCGCGACCTTCGTGCTGAGCCTCGTCGCCGTGGATGCCGCCGAGCGGCTGGGCCTCGAGCCGGCGGCCGCTGCGGGGCGCAGCCTCGGCGAGTACACCGCGCTTGTCGCCACCGGCGCGCTCAGCTTCGAGGACGGGGTCCGGCTCGTCGTGGCGCGAGGCAACGCGATGCGCGCTGCATCAGAGAACGCCCCTGGCTGGATGGCGACCGTCCTCGGACTGGGAGACGAGGATGTGGAGGTCTCCTGCGTGCGCGCAGAGAGCGACGTGTGGATCGCAAGCTATGACGCCCCCGGGCACGTCGTCGTGTCGGGTACCCGTGACGGTGTCGAGCGCGCAGGCGCCTTCGCGCGGTCGCTCGGCGCGGAACCGCTGCGCCCGTCCTCGCCGGGCGCCTTCCACAGTCCGCTCATGCTCGAGGCCCGCGATCCGCTGCGCAAGGCCCTGTCCGAGGTGGCGTTCCAGGATGCCAACCCGGGCGTGGTGTCGAACGTCGACGCGCGAAGGCACCCAGACCCCTCCGACTGGCCCGGCCTCCTCTCGGCGCAGCTGTGCGCACCGATCAGGTGGCGCCAGACGATCGAGACCCTGTACGCCGAAGGTGCGCGAACTTTCATCGAGCTCGGCCCGGGCTCGAGCCTCACGCCCCTCACGAGGCGCTCGCTCGCCAACAAGGCTGTCCCGACGTTCTCGATCGAGTCGCCCTTGGACCTCGAGGCGCTCTTCGAGCTCATGATCGGCGCATCCGCGCAGCTCGAGTCCGCCCCGGTCGATCGCAGCCACATGACCGAGCGCCTGGTCGTCTCGCCGACCGTCGGTCCGTTCCGCCCGGTGCCCGAGCTCGCCCACGCCGCGCCGAAGCTCGCGGGCGTCCCGAAGTCGGAGGCCGCCACGACCCTTCTCGTGCCGATCAAGGTGGGCGACCTCATCGGATGGGTCGGCGACACCGAGATCCGTTCATCGTTCGAGGGCTCGCTCGAAGGGCTCCTCGTGCTGACCGGGGAGCGCGTGATCTCGGGCCAGCCGGTCGCGTGGCTCAGCACGTCGTTCGACCCGTCGCGATGAGCGGAGCGACCTGATGCGTCGGCGCTTCGCGCAACCAAGGAGGACCCGATGATCGAGCACGTCGTTGAGCAGTGGCATGCGCACCTCCGGGGCACGCTGCCCGGGGGGCTCGACCAGCTGCTCGACGATGACGTCGTCTTCTTCTCGCCGATCGTCTTCACACCGCAGCGAGGCAAGGAGATCACGTCGCTGTACCTCCGCGCGGCCGGTCAGACGTTCCCAGGGGACCCGTCTCCGTCTTCGACCCAGCCGGGCGAAACCGATGGCAGCTTCCGCTACACCAAGCAGGTCATGTCCGGCAACACGGCCGTGCTCGAGTTCGAGACGCAGATGAACGGCAAGTACGTCAACGGCGTCGACATCATCACGTGCAACGACGAGGGTCGCATCGTGGAGTTCCGGGTCATGATCCGGCCGCTGCAGGCCGTGAACCTCGTCCATCAGCAGATGGCGGCGATGCTGGACTCGATGGGCGGCGCCGGCTGACCGGTCAGGCCGGGAATCCCTGCAGTCCCTCATCAAGCTGGACGCCCAACGTGTTGAGGGTCATCGCGACGAGGTGGTAGTGCCCGACGACCATCGGCACCTCGATCAGCTGCGCGGTGTCGTACCGCGAGGTGAGCGCGACCCACGTCTCGTCCTCGATCGTCCACGCCGCGTGCAGCTCATCGGCGGCGCGAAGCAACGTCGCGTCGAACGCCTCCCATCCGGGCGCGTCGGGCCCCAACGTGACGCGGTCGACCTCAAGCGGTTCCAGGCCGCACAGCAGTGCGATCCGCGCATGCTGACCCCATTCGTACGGCGACGCGCAGTTCCACCCGGTTCGCAGGATGAGCAGCTCGCGGTCCCGCGGCGGCAGCGTCCCGTTGAGCAGCTTGCCTCCGAAGGGCAGCCATTTCCTGAAGAGTCCGGGTGCCCGAACGAACGTCGTGAAGATGTTCGCATCGTCGGCGCCCGGCACCACGGCCCCGTCGAGCAGCTCTCGGATGGCGCCTGTCCGCTCTTCAACGGGCACGGGTGTGATCCGCGGGACCGATGCACTCCTCGTCATCTCATCTCCCTTGTTCGCGTCGACCGTCCGGATGCGAGCGGGATCGAGCCGTCAGAACGGGAGTCCGGGCGCGTCGACCACCGACGGGCGGGCGGCGCCACCGGCTCGCAGCGACCGGTACGGGAAGATCTGGTCCTCCCTGAAGGAGCGATTCCGTTGCTCACCGGCTCGACCTCCGACCACCTCCACCCAGCGCTCCCCGGTCTCGTCATTCGTCACGTGGGCGACGAACCGCCACGCGGCGCGTCGTTCCCGCGGATCCTGGACGTCGACCCGGTCCCCGTTCCGAAGACCAGACCACGAACGGCTGCGCGTCAGGTGCCCGATTCGCTCGGCCGTTCCAGTGCGGGTGCGTGCTCTGGCCACACCCGTTTCTACCTGACCGAGGGCCAGCCCCCGTCACATGGCCCCCCTACGCTCCCTGCGTGACCCTCCCTCCGCTCCCGACCTCCCTCTCACCGTCGAGGATCTCGACCTTCACCGACTGTCCGAGGATGTTCCAGTACCGGGCGATCGAGCGCCTCGAGCAGCCGCCCACGATCTGGACGCTCAAGGGGACACTCGTCCACGCCGCGCTCGAGGGACTCTTCTCGAACGTCGCTCCCGAGGAACGGACGCCCGCAGCGGCGCTCGCCGAGCTCGATGCGGCCGTCGCATCCGGGGCCGGCGTGGAGGGGTTCGCCTCGCTCGGGCTCAGTCCGGTTGAACAGGATCGATTCGTCGAGGACGCCCGGACCCTCGTGCGCCGCTACTTCGACATCGAGGATCCCCGCACGATCGATGCCGTCGGTGTGGAACTCCGCCTTGAGGCCGAGCTCGATGCGTCGGGCACGTCGTTGCAACTCCGCGGCATCATCGATCGCCTCGACAGGGCTGCGAACGGCGATCTCACGATCGTCGACTACAAGACCGGGCGTGCGCCGATGCGAGGCCGCGAGCGGGCGAAGCTCGCGGCGGTCGAGACGTATGCACTCCTCTGCGAGCGGGTGCTCGGCGTGCGACCCGTCGCTGTTCGGCTGCTGCACCTGAAGGAGCCCGTGGTGATCGAACGGCGAATCGGCGAGGCGGAGGTCACTCGTCAGGAGCGCAGGACCGTCCAGGTGTGGGACGCCATCGCCAAGGCGCACGCGTCAGGGTCGTTCCGTCCATCGCCCGGGCCCCTCTGCAGGTTCTGCGCCTTCAGCGACCGCTGCGAGGGCGCCCTTGCGATGGGCGTGACCAGGGCTAAGTGAGCCGCCCCGGATCCTCATAGGCTCGAGCCATGCAGGTCGAGGCTGACGCGACGGCCCAGGGGCGCACTCCCCTTGACCACGTCGCGGATGTCGCGTCGATCGCCAGCGACTTCGGTGTCATCTGGGTCGCCGTCGCTGCGCTGCAGGTCGCGACCGGATCGTCCTCGTGGTCCTCTGCGGCGCGCCGGCTCGGCGCGGCGGGCATGGTGTCGCTCACCCTCACGCGGCTGCTCAAGCACTTCTTCGGTGTCGCTCGACCCGCGAACCCCGATCCGGGGACCCTCGCGAGGATGCCGACGTCGTCCAGCTTCCCGAGCGGACACACGCTCGCCGCCTTCACCTCCGCGCTCGCTGTTCCCAGAAGCGCGCGGGGGCGCGCCGTCGCCGTCCTGTTCGCCGCAACCGTCGGTTGGGCCAGGTTGCGCGTCGGACATCATCGCCCGTCCGATGTCATTGCGGGAGCAGCGATCGGCGGTGCCGCCGGAGCAGCGGTCGCGGTGCTGCTGGACCGAACGGCGTCGTGAGGTACGTCTCGGTCGCCGCCAGATACGAACACCCCCGCGTCCGCCGCCTCGTCGATTCGATCCACCGCAACGACGAATCGGCAGATGTCACGGTGCTGTGGGCGGACTCCGACGACCACGGCCCCGAGCTGCGCGGAGCGCAGACCGTCGGGCTCTCATGGCTGCGCGATGATCTCGACGGGCTCCACCTCCTCGCCGCGGCCCACTGCGAGCCCTACTTCAAGTCGCTCCTCGTCCCCAAGGCGCTCGCCACGGCGCTCTCCGACGGGCCTGCCGCCTTCCTCGCACCGTCCGTCGTCGTCCTGGCCCCGCTCTCCGATCACGCGGGAGCCGGCGCGCTGGTCCTCATCGAGCGATCGGTGCGCGCGCCACGCGCCGCTCCACCATGGCTTGCGGGTGCGGCGCCGGTGACATCGCGGGCCCTCTTCGCGCAGTCGGAAGCGACGGATCTTGTCGCACGCTGGTCTGCGCAGTCCCAGCTTCGCGCGGTGAGGGCCTATGAGGACGATGGTCCGCCGGATCCCCCGTGGTGGCCCAATGCTGAAGCCGGGTGGTCCGCAGATGCGCTGTGGCACCTCGCATCGGATCCCCGGGTGGTCATCGAGCGCGATGTGGGCGCGGGGATCGCCTGGTGGAATCTCCACGAGCGGACCATCGAGCGCCATGGCGAGCGCGTGACCGTGAACGGACGGCCGGCCACGCTCGCGATCCTCGACGGGATCGACCCGCTCGGCGACGACGGCGCCGGTGGGCCGGGGCTGGGAACCTTCTTGGCGCAGATCCCGGGGCCACAGGTGTCACTCCTCGGCGACATCGGGCAGAGCGCACCGACTGACGATGCAGGACCACCGTGGTGCTTCGGTCGGTTCGAGGACGGCAGTGACGTGCCGGAGGTGGCAAGGCGGCTCGTGCGGCGCTGGATGCGCGAAGGGGACGACGAACGACCTCCGGCACCCTTCGGTCGCGACGGTGACGACGGCTTCGTGTCCTGGTGCACCGCACCGCTGTCGACGCATTCCGGCGTGTCGAGGGCGCTCGGCGACATCCTGCGATACCGGCTGGATGTGCGATCGCACTTCGCCGAGCCCTGCAACCGCGACGAGCCGGCGCTACTCGAATGGGCGCGCACCCTCGGAGTCACCGAGGGAATGCTTCCGGAGGCCTGGGCCGATCGCCTCGAGGCCCGCAGCGAGACGTTCGAGGTCGAGCAGGCCCCCGGGGCGACCGTCAGCGGGCTGCTCCGAAGTCCGATCGGCGTCGGGTCGCTCGCGCGATCTGTCGCGGGAGCCCTTGAGCGGTCGGGGCTCGCGTTCGCACTCGAGTCGTGCGAGCCGGTCGCCGGGGTCACGGCGCTCATGGAGCCCGTTGACGTCGGTCCGCCGGTGCATCCGGTCAACGTCGTCGTCCTCCAAGGCGACCTGCTCCCCGCGTGGTTCAACCACGCCGGTGGAATGTCCGACGGGCGCTACACGATCGCGGTGTGGGCGTGGGAGCTGGAGCACTTCCCTGCCGACACGGGCCGCTGGGCGTCGCTCGTCGACGAGGCGTGGGCGATCTCGGACTTCATGGCGGAGGGCCTTCGAAAGGAGACCGACCGCCCGGTGCTCGTGTTCCCCTATTGGACGGAGGATTCCGGCGCACCCGAGCCGCTCGACAGGGCTCCGCTCGGGATTCCCGACGGCCCGTACGCCCTGTTCTGCTTCGACTTCAACTCGGGCTTCGAGCGGAAGAACCCGCTGGGGGTGCTCGAAGCCTTCGCCCGAGCGTTCCCTGAAGGCGACGGCCCGACGCTGGTCCTCAAGACCGCGAACGGACCGTCGGATCTCGTCCACTCCCTCGAGCTCGACGCCGCCTGCGCGCGCCGGCGCGACGTCGTGCGCATCGAAGGCTTCAAGCCTCGCGAGCAGGTGCGGGCGCTGATGGCCGGGGCCTGCTGCTACGTGTCGCTGCACCGCGCCGAGGGGCTCGGCCTGACCATGCTGGAGGCCATGCGACTCGGAGTCCCCGTGATCGCGACGAGGTACTCGGCCAACCTCGAGTTCATGGACGACGCAAGCGCGCTGCTCGTCGACGCGCAGTCCGTCGAGATTGCCCCCTCCGTCCGCGTGTACGGAGGACTCGGGAGCTGGGCGGACCCGGACATCGACCAGGCTGCAGGGCACCTGCGACGCGTCTTCGGCGATCCGGTGTTCGCCCGCTCGCTCGGGGACCGCGGACGAGAGCAGGCCCGGAGGTGGGTGACCGAAGAGCAGTCGACGCTGTTCGTCCGTGACAGGGTTCTCGCTGCGACGAAGGCGGTCGTCGAACGGCCCTGGTCGCTGGCCCGCAGCGATCCGGATGCCCGCGAGCCGCAGGACCCGGCCGACGAGGCTCCGCCGGACCCCGATGCTCCCGGTGCTGACGACGACAGCTCGCTCGTGCATCGGGCCGGTGACCGCGCCTTACGATCGGTGGGTCTGGAAAGGATCGATCCATGAGCACGCTGCCGGCCTTCGAGGTCACCTACGACTACCTCTGCCCATTCGCACGCATCGTTCACGAGCACCTCGTGGAGGGCCTTCGCGCCGGCGCCGGGTGGGACGTGACGTTCACACCCTGGACGCTGCTGCAGGGCCACAAGGATGACGGTGCGCCAGACGTCTGGGACGACGCGAGTCGGTCCAACGACCTCGTCGCGCTCGAGGCGGGTCTCGCGGTGCGCGACGCGTGGCCGGATCGGTTCCTCGATGTCCACCTCGCGCTGTTCCGGGCGCGGCACGACAGGAGCATGCGCCTCGCGAGCCGCGAGGACGTCGCCATCGTCCTGCGTGAGGTCGCGCTCGATCCTGACGCGGTCTTCGAGGTCGTCGACGGCGGCGCGGCGCGCAAGGAGATCGCAGCGTCCTGGCGGCGACTGGTCGACGAGCACGAGGCCTTCGGCGTGCCCACGTTCGTGGTGGGCGATGATGCGGTCTTCGTTCGCCTGATGGATCTCCCCGCCGACGGCGGCGATGCGACGAGGACCATCGAGCAGATCGTGTCGCTCATGGTCGATCGTCCGACGATCAACGAGTTCAAGCACACCACGATCTCCCGGTAGCTCGCGCGCAGCGTTCCCGTCGCAGGGGCGGTGCCGCAGGTCGGAGCCGATGGACGGGGACGACGGGTAGCCTGCCGTCGTGCATCGACCCGGAGTTGACGGCGCCCCGCTCGCGTCGCCCAGGGTCGGCATCGTGGGTGCCGGGCAGCTCGCTCGCATGCTCGCAGAGGCGGCCAGTGCGCTCGGCGTGTGGACCACCGTGCTCGCCGAGCGAGGCGACGACGCCGCGACTGGCGTCGCGTGCGAGGTGATCCTCGGATCACCGACCGATGCGAGCGCGATCGCCGCGCTGGCCGGGCTGTGCGACGTCATCACCTTCGACCACGAACTCGTCGACCTCGACGTGCTGCGCGGGATGCAGCAGGGTGGGGCTGTGGTCCGACCCTCGCCCGACACGCTGGAGTTCGCCGTCGACAAGTCCTTCCAGCGCGCGGCGTTCTCTGCGGCAGGCCTCCCGATCCCTGACCACGTGGTCCTCGGCGGCTCAGAGGCTGAGGACATCCGGCGGCTCCGTGCCTTCGCCGGCGGGCTCGGTGCCCCCCCGGTCGTGAAGCTCGCGCGCGGCGGGTATGACGGACGTGGCGTCTGCGTCGCTGGCTCGCTCGAGGAGGCAGAGTCGGCGTCACTCGCCTGGCGACGCGGTGGCAGCGTCGTCGTCGCGGAGGCGCCGGTGGCGATGCGACGGGAGCTCGCCGCCCTCGTCGCGCGGCGACCCGACGGCGAGACCGTGACATGGCAGGTGGTCGAGACCGCCCAGGTCGACGGCGTCTGTCGCGAGGTCCTCGTCCCGGGGAGTCTCGATGCCGCGACCGAGGCCGAGGCCGAGGCGCTCGCGCACCGGGTGGCCGATGTCGTGGGGCTCGCGGGCGTGCTCGCGGTCGAACTGTTCGACACGGCCGAGGGGCTGCTCATCAACGAGGTTGCTGCGCGGCCCCACAACTCGGGTCACTGGACCATCGAGGGCTCGGTCACATCCCAGTTCGAGAACCATCTCCGCGCCGTCCTCGACCTGCCGCTCGGCGCCACGGACCTCGCCGCGCCTGCGACGGCCACGGTCAACGTCTTCGGCTCCGAGCCCGGTGATGGCCGATTCGACCTCGCCGCCGCGCTTGCCAACGCGGACGCGAAGGTGCACCTGTATGGCAAGGTGGCTCGACCGGGACGCAAACTGGGCCACGTGACGGTCTGCGGAACCGATCCGGCGACGGTCCGGGAGGATGCGTGGCAGGCGGCTGTGGCCCTCGGAACCTCGAGGCCAGAGCAGACGATGGGAGAACCACGATGACTGAGCCCATGGTCGCGATCCTCATGGGGAGCGCGTCGGACCGCGACGTGATGCAAGGGGCTGCCGACGTGCTGGCCGAGTTCGGTGTCGCGCACGAGTTCCGTGTCGTCTCGGCGCATCGCACCCCCGACGACATGCTCCAGTTCGGACGTGACGCCGAGGGGCGCGGGATCAAGGTGATCATCGCGGGTGCCGGTGGCGCCGCCCACCTCCCCGGGATGCTGGCCTCCGTCACGGCGCTGCCGGTGATCGGCGTGCCCGTCGCCCTGGCCCGGCTCGACGGGCTCGACTCGCTGCTCTCGATCGTCCAGATGCCGCGAGGCGTGCCGGTGGCAACGGTCGCGGTCAACGGTGCCGCGAACGCCGGTCTGCTCGCCGTGCGCATCCTCGCGCTTCAGGATTCGGCGCTCACATCGAAGCTCGCTGCGCACCGCGCGGGCCTCGCCGAGGAGGCTCAAGCACAGGATCGCGCCCTCGGCGAGACGTCGTGACCAGCCTCGTTGCGCGGTTCGGGCTGGACCCGGCGTCGCGGGTCCTCCTCGTCACCGCCGACGACCTCGGGCTCAGCCACGCCTCGAATGCGGCCGTCGACACGCTCCTGAGGGAGGGTTCGGTCACCTCCGCCGGCCTGCTCGTGCCGGCACCGTGGGCTCGCGACGCCGCGCTTCGCTCCGGCTCGCTCGATGTGGGCGTCCATCTCACGCTCACCGCGGAGCTGCCCAACCACCGGTGGGGTCCGGTCACGTTCGCGCCCTCCCTCCTCGGCGGGGACGGTGGCTTTCCCGCGACGGTGGACGATCTGCACGACCACGCGGATCCCGACGAGGTCCGCCGCGAGTGCCGGGCGCAGCTCGAGCGAGCCATCCTCTACGGCGTCGACCCGACGCACCTCTCGGTCCACCAGAACGCACTCTTCGCGGCCCCAGCCCTGTTCGATGTCGTCGCGGAGCTCGCGGAGGAGACCGGCCTCCCGTTGCGGCTGCCGGATCCCGCTGCCGTCCCCGGTTTCGGGTTCCCGCTCCATGCGCTCGCTGCGGAGCGCGGTGTGGTCCACCCGGACTTCGTGCGGAGCTCGCGCGACGTCGCAGGCATGGGCGTCTCGGCATTCGTGTCGTCCCTGCGCGCCGGGGTGACCGAGCTCGTCGTCAACCCCGCCGAGGACACGTCCGAGCTGCGCGCCCTCGCGCCCGACGCGGACGAGCGCGTGGCGGACGCGCTGCTGGTCGGCGCGCACGGGGCGCTGGCGTCGGCGATCGAGGACGCCGGCGTCCTGCTGCTCGGTTGGCGCGCGCTTCGCACCCTCGCCCGCGGCTAGATGGCACCGCGCGCGCTCGCTCCCGTGCTCCTCGTCGCATGCCTCGCCGCGGCCGTCGCGCTGATCCTCGCCGAGAGCGCCGGCGCGATCCACCTGTCATTCCTCGGCAGCGCGGTGTCCGCCACCGGGTGATCCCCCGGACCAACGGCCCCCTCGCGAGCCCGTCTGGCCATGCGCGTACAGACCGGCCACAATGTCGCGATGACCGATCCGGGACGCTCCTACGGCGCCGCCCAGCGGGCCCTGATCCAGGGTTTCGTCGGCTTCTGGTCCGCGATCGTCGCGTGCCTCGTGGTGTCTCATTCGGCGACGACGGAGCAGGACGGCATCAGCTACTTCGGCGTGCACGCGACGACGCTCCCGCTCATCGTCCTCGGCTACGCCTCGGTGGTCGCAGGGATGCTCGTCGCCGCCCAGCGCCTGCCCGCGGACCCCGTCGGCCGGCGCCTCGCCCTCCCGCTGCGCGCGATGCCGGTCTGCGCGTTCCTGCTGCTGCTGACGCCGTTCAACCACGGCACGGCGCTCAACTGGTCGCACATGACCGTCGGCGTCTCGCTCGCGTTCAGCGAGGCGGCCGTCACCGTGTGGCTCCTCGCGGTCCTTGCGGCACCCGGCGTCGCGGCCGGGGCTCTGCTCGGGCTCGTTGGCGGCGTGATCTGCGCGCTCTCGCTGCCCGGCACGTCGTTCAACCACCTCCTGCAGGGAGAGCTGCTGTTCAACCTGGGGTTCTGCGTGGCCATCGTCGCCGCGCTACAGACTGCCAGCCGCGCGGAATCGTCCGACGACCGGTTCGACGAATACGACCCTCGCCTCTCCGCGGAGTGACGCCCCGACCGGGTCGGGGGGCCTAGGCTCTGCGCCAAAGGAGGCCCCGTGGGTGCATGGCAGCGGATCAAGAGCATCTTTCAGGCCAAGACCAACAAGGCGCTCGACAAGCTGGAGGACCCGAGGGAGACCCTCGACCTGTCCTACGACAAACAGCTCGAGAACCTGACGAAGGTGCGCCGCGCGGTGGCCGACGTCGCCACGGCGCGCAAGCGGATCGAGATCCAGGCGAGCGAGCTGCAGAAGCAGGCCGACAAGCTCCAGTCGCAGGCGAAGGCAGCGCTCTCCCAGGGCAACGAGGAGCTGGCCCGGGTCGCCCTCGAGCGGCGCAGCGTCATCGGGAACCAGCTCGCCGACCTCAAGGTCCAGCACGACCAGGTCGCCGAGCAGGAGCAGAAGCTGATCGAGACCTCCCAGCGGCTCCAGCAGGAGGTCGAGTCTTTCCGCACCCGCAAGGAGACCATCAAGGCCACCTACACGGCCGCCGAGGCGCAGGCGAAGATCGGCGAGTCCGTCGCGGGGATCTCCACCTCGATGAACGACGCCGGGGCCGCGATGAACCGCGCCCAGGACAAGATCGCCCAGATGCAGGCCAGGTCCGGAGCGATCGACGAGCTCCTGGCGAGCGGGGCGCTGACCGACCTCTCCCATCCCGTCGACGACATCCAGGCGCAGCTCGACCAGGTCTCCAAGACTTCGGAGGTCGATGACGAGTTGGCGAAGCTCCGCGCCGAGATCGCCGCGGCCCCTGCGGCGGAGCTCGAGGGCGGGGATGCCGCCGCACCGTCCGCCTGAGGGGACAGCCGCGGCTCGCGCATCGATCCGCCCGGCCCACCACTGCTCGCCCAGCCTCTAGCCTCGCCGCGTGGACCACGTGCCTGGCGCGATCGCACTCGAGGGGGCGCGCAACCTCCGCGACCTCGGTGGGCTGCCGTGCGAAGACGGGTCCGTCACCCGATCGGACCGCCTCTTCCGCTCCGACTCGCTGTCCGAGCTGACCGAGGCCGATCGCGAGGTGGTCGCACGCCTCGGATGGCACACGGTCATCGACCTGCGCTCGGTCGACGAGACCGACACCGACCGGTACGACACGGCGGGGACTGACACGACGGTCGTGACGATCCCCCTCCTGGACTCGCTGACGCCGTTCGAGGACCACATCGCGGATCCCGCGCTGCTGTCGGCGCACTACGACGAGATCGCCCGCGAGCACGGCGACCGGGTGGTCGGCATCCTGCGCCTGCTCGCGGGGTCCACCGCCCTGCCTGCGGTCGTGCACTGCGCGATCGGCAAGGATCGCACGGGCGTCGTCATCGCGCTGACCCTCCGGCTCGTGGGCGTGCTCGAGACGGCGGTGCTCGCGGACTACGCGCGCAGTCAGCCAGCAGCCCTCACGCACCAGGCGGAGGCGGCGAAGCGGCACCCCGAGCAGGCTGCCTTGATCCTGGCTGCCACCGACCTCTTCGGCGCCGATCCCTCGCGGATGCACCGCTTCTTGGGGGGGATCGAGCGCGACTACGGGTCCGTCGCGCGGTGGGCGATGGCCCAGGGACTCACTGAGGCGGAGCTCGCCGCGCTGCGGGCCAACCTCGTCGCCGAGCCGGTGGGCGGCCGCTAGCGCTTCAGGATGGCCGAGGCGAGATCGAGGTCGAGCTCCGTGAGCCCGCCGATGTCGTGGGTCCAGAGCACCAGGCGCACCTCGTTGTAGTGGATCTCGATATCCGGATGGTGGTCGCGCGCCTCGGCGAGCGCGGCGACCTCGTTCACGAAGCTGATGGCATCGGCGAAGCAGGCGAACCTCGACACGAGGACCAGCCGTTCGGCGACCCGCTGCCATCGCGATCCCTGCGCCGCCAGCCGCCGGTCGACGGTCACGGCATCGATCCGCTGGGGCCGCATCATGTCCATGTCACGGGTGCGTCATCTCGTCGGGCACGACGGCGGCATCGAACTCCTCCTCGGTGAGGTACCCCAGCGCGAGCGCCGCGTCCTTCAGCGTCGAGCGCTCGGCATGGGCCTTCTTCGCGACCTGCGCGGCCTTGTCGTAGCCGATGATCGGGTTGAGCGCGGTCACGAGCATCAGCGAGTTCTCGAGGTGGCGCCTGATCTGGTCGTAGTCGGGCTCGAGTCCCTCGACGCAGAACTCCCGGAACCGGTCGCACGCGTCGGTCAGAAGATCGACCGAGTTGCAGAAGTTGAAGATCAGCACCGGCTTGCAGACGTTGAGCTCGAGGTTCCCGCGGGATCCCGCGATCCCGATGGCCGTGTCGTTTCCGAACACCTGGATGCACACCATGATCATCGCCTCGGACTGGGTCGGATTGACCTTCCCGGGCATGATCGAGCTGCCGGGCTCGTTCGCGGGCAGGACGAGCTCGCCGAGGCCGCTTCGCGGTCCCGAGCCCAGCCACCGCAGGTCATCGGCGATCTTGGAGAGGCTCGCGGCAAGCGTGCGGACCGCACCGTGCGCGAAGACCAGCGCGTCATGTGCAGCGAGCGCGGCGAACTTGTTGGGGGCCGTCACGAAGGGCTCCTGCGTCAGGCTCGCGATGGCGGCGGCGACCCGCTCGCCGAACTCGGGATGCGTGTTGAGCCCGGTGCCGACTGCCGTGCCGCCCGCGGCGAGCTCGTAGAGGCCTGGCAGGGACGCCTCGATGCGCAGCAGGTCCGCGTCGAGCTGGGCGACGTAGCCCGAGAACTCCTGGCCCAACGTGAGCGGAACCGCATCCATCAGGTGCGTCCGCCCGATCTTCGTGATCCCCTCGAACGCCTCCGCCTTCGCCGAGAGGGCGTCGCGAAGTGCGGCGACCGCCGGGACGAGGCGGCCGCGCAGCTCGAGCACCGCGGCGATGTGCATCGCCGTCGGGAACGTGTCGTTCGAGGATTGCGAGCAGTTGACGTCGTCATTGGGGTGGACCGGGACCTTCGACCCGAGCACGCCTCCGGCGAGCTCGATCGCGCGGTTCGAGATCACCTCGTTGACGTTCATGTTCGACTGGGTCCCGCTGCCGGTCTGCCAGACACGGAGCGGGAACTCGTCGTCGAGCACGCCGTCGGCGACCTCGCGTGCCGCGCGTTCGATGAGCTCGGCCCGCTGCCTGTCGAGCTTCCCGAGCTCGAAGTTGACCGTCGCCGACGCTTCTTTCAGCACGCCGAACGCATGGATCACGGCCTTGGGCATCGTGTCGGTCCCAATGGCGAAGTGGTGGAGGCTGCGCTCGGTCTGCGCACCCCAGTAGTGCTCTGCCGGAACCTCGATCGTTCCCATCGTGTCTGATTCGGTGCGGGTGGTCACGCGTCCTCCTTGACCGGACGAGCCTTCCGCGTCGCGGGCACCTTCCGCAACTTGGTCCGCAGGGCCCGACCCGCAGCGAGGATCCGCCTCGCCTCAGCCACGTCGCTCGCCCTGGGCCCGTCCCCGTCTCCGGGCACCTCGAGAAGCGCCGGGAGGCCGTCGAGCAGCGGATGGCCGAGGAGCGCTGCGAGCCCCTCCTCGCCGATGCTGCCATCGCCCAGGTTCTCGTGCCGGTCCCGGTTCGCGCCCAGTGGGACCTTGGAGTCGTTCAGGTGCAGGCATCCAAGCCGGTCGAGCCCGAACCGCTGTTCGACCTCGGCCACGAGGGCATCGGCGCCTGCGAGCGACGAGTAGTCCACGCCGCTCGCCCACAGGTGCTGGGTGTCGATGCAGATCCCGAGCCGGACGTCGCCACCCGCCTCGTCGATCACCCGCTCGAGCTCCTCGAGGGTGCGCCCGACCGTCCCTCCCGCGCCGGCCGCGTTCTCGAGGAGTATCGGACATGGCGGCGAGGTCCCGTCGAGTGGACCCTCGGCCTCGTCGAGGGCCTGGCGCAGTGCCGCGGCCACCTGGCCGACCACCGTGTCGGTGCCCGCGCCCTTGTGGCTTCCGATGTGCAGGACGAGCCCGGAGGCACCCATCCCCCGGGCCACCGCCAGGTTGTTCGTCAGGCATTCGACGCTGCGGGCGAACAGCATCTCGTCGGCGGTGGCGAGATTGATGAGGTACGTCGCATGGCAGTAGGTCAGCCTGACCTCGCGGTGTGCGTGCTGCGCGACTCGGTACGCCGCGAGCAGGTCGGGCGAGTACTGGCTCGGCTTCCACGCGCGCGGGCTCTGCGTGAAGACCTGCACGGCATCGGCGCCGATCGCCGCCCCGCGCTCGAGCGCCCCGACGAGCGTGCCACCGCCACGCACGTGGGCTCCGATCAGCACCGGCGAATCCTACCGGTGTCCCTCGCCGGCGCGATGGCCCGAGATGCCGTCGAGCACCGTGGTAGACCTCGTGACCGTGACCGAGGCGCTGGGAGCGACCGCGTGCTTCACGTGCACCACCCAGTCGCGCGGTGACCTGGCGCCTCGCGACCGGATCTTCACGACCGGACGGTGGACCGCGGCCCACGCCTTCGACGCGAACCTGGAAGGGTGGGTCGTCCTGTTCCCGGTCCGCCACGTCCTCGCGCTCGACGAGCTCGACGCAGCGGAGTCCGGGGAGCTCGGGCCGCTGCTCGTCGAGCTCTCGCGCTCGCTTCGCAGCGTCGTCGGGTGCACGAAGACGTACACCCTCCTGCTGGCCGAGAAGGAGGGGTTCCACCACCTCCACTTCCACGTTGTGCCGCGGAAGGGCGACCTGCCCATGGCGTTCCGGGGATCGAGGATCTTCGGGCTGCTGGGCAATCCGGACCTCGCCGTCGTTGCCGCTGAGCGGATGGACGCGATCTCCCTCGCGCTGCGAGCGCTCGTGCAGGCAGCCGTGCCGCACGCATCGAGCTGACCAGGCCGGACCCGGGGCACCCCTCGCCCGGAAGCGGCGTGGCCGATGCTCAGCCCCTGAGCGGCGCCGCCGTGACCGTCGTCGCCGGTCCGGTGCCCAGCACGTTCCTCGGCGTCACCTCGTACGTCGACACGGCCTCGGATGCGTCAGCGATGATGATGGACGAAGCGACGGTCCTCCACGAGCGACTGCTGCCGGCTCGCCTGACGATGTAGGCCACGGGGACACCGCTGCGCGACGCCGGCGGCCGCCAGCGAAGGAGCACGCGTCCGGGTCCAGGTGTCGCGGTGAGGTCGCGAACGGCCGAGGGCGGAGCCTGTCGGGGCAGCGTGGTCAGCGTGTAGCCGGGATTACCGGCGGCGCCGCTCGGCACGGGTACCGCGATCCCAATCGCGAACAGGACCACCGACACCGCGGTGAACCCGGTCGCGAGCCCGATGCGCGCCGCCATCCGCGGCTTGCGCCGTCTTTCCCGGGCGGCGGTCCGGATGTCGCCGCGACGGGTGGTGGCGCTCACCGACCGACCTCGTAGGTGAGCGTCTCTGGGGACCCGAGCGTGAAGGGCGACGCACGGGGTCCCGAGACAGTCCAGCCGGGTCCGTGGACGCTCACGGATGCCAGGACCGGGTTGAGCATTGGCTGGGGCACGAGGTGGATCACGAAGCGTCCGCCGGCGACCGCTCGCGGGAGGGTCGTGAAGAAGTAGACCTTCGTGGCGTGCTGGGGAAGCACACTCGAGGAGTATCCCGTGAGGACTAGACCCGACTCGCGCACGCCCCCCGAGACGAGCGACCCCGATGGTGACCAGAGGTAGGAGTTCGAGATGTACTGGCCGGGGACCGTCGAACCGTTCCCCGCCGGCCCGAGCTGGTAGGAAGGCGCCTGGCCTGCGGGAGCGTTGTTGCGGATCGTCAGCGTGGTCGCCACCTGGGCACCCCCGTTCGCGAGCAGCGTGACGTCAAAGTGCTCGTCCAGCCAAATGTAGTAGTCCATCTTGTCGGCGACGGCGCTCTCGTTGGCGAGATGGAACGTGCTGCCCGGCTGGACCGTGTCGACCTTCCCGGATGCGCCGAGGTGGACGATCGCCCGCTCGACGGTCGGCTGCGCACTCCACAGGAGCAGGTGTCGTCCGGGGACCTGGGCGGCGAGCGCACGCAGGTAGGCGACCTGGTCGTGACTCGTGGATCGGATCCTGCGCAGCAGGGCGGTGGCGATCTCGTCGAGCGTCGAGTACCTCGGGCCCTGGCTACCTGCTGGATAGGCCGCGTACAGGTCGTGCAGGACGACGGTCGAGAAGTTCGACGCGGTCAGCTCGCCTGGGACCCCGGGCACGACCAGCGGACCGGTCACGCCGAGGAGCGCAGCCATCGCCGGCACATCGAGCGCGACGATGTCGTCCACCGTGGTCCCGGTGGCCTCCTTGTACATCGCCGCGGCGGTCGACGCTGACCAGGAGAAGTCGGCCGGTGCGTTGACGATGCGCCAGTTGCTCGCGGCGCCGTCCGGATAGAAGTAGGCGCGCGTGCCCGGGCTCGCTCGGACATCGACCGGCGAGGGGAGATTGAGGTCGTAGCTGTGGCCCGACGCTCCGACGGAGATCGTCGTCCCGTGCACGCGAAGCAGGCTGTACGAGAGGATCGCCCCCTGGTCTCGCATCTCGGCATTGTTCTCCGGGAGCACGAGCACGGTGGACGTACCGCCATTCCCGAAGATCGACCTGCCGACGGTGAGCGCATCGGTGACGTCGGTGAGCGACGCGACAGCGCGGGAGACCTTGCGATTGAACACGGCTCGCTCGTGGCCAACAGGGCCGAACAGATCGCCGACCGGTCGTTCCAGCGTCGCCAACGTCGCAAGCGCGGATGCGACCTTTCCCTGCAGCGTCGTGAGGCTGCCGATCGAGATGCTGCCTCCGGCGTCATGCTGCTGGAACGTGTCCAGCGCCCGCAGGATGCTGATGCCGCTTGTCGAGGCGGTCGAAGCGTCCTGGAACAGCGTCGAGGCCCCGCGCACCTCGCCCCCGAGGTAGGGGATCCACTGCACGACACGCAGGACCCCGGTGGACATCAGCGCACTGCTCGCAGCTTCGCTGTCAGCCCGAGCCAGCTCGAGATGCGACTCGAGGTCGGCCCTGCCTGCCCTCGTGGACGCACTCAGGAGGTTCCGCTGGACGTATTGGACCTCGGCGAGCGCCGCTTCGCCGTGCGAGCGCGCACGCAGTGCCGCGAACGCCCCGAGCCCTGCGAGCACGATGAGCACGATGAGTGCGGCAGCCAACAGTGTCCACCGGTTGGCGAGGTGCCTCGATGCGCGGCGCGTCACCGACAAACACTGCCACGCCGTTGCCCGAAGACACTGCCCGTCGCCGCGGACGATCCAAGGCTGGACGGCTGGTCGAGGCAGGCGCCCGAGCGCTGACACTGCGGCGGGCGGCACGCGCACCTGACCGCCCCCATCGGAACGCACCCGGTCTCGCATGCGTCACGTCGCGTGCACCGGCGCGCCGGTGCCAAACTCAAGGATGCGGACATTCGGTGGTGCCCGTGTCGCCAGATAGTCCGGACGCGATCCCGCTCCTCCTCGATGTGTCCGCGTTGCGACGCCCGGGATCCGACCGCGGCATCGGGCGCTTCGTGCGACAGGTTCGATCGAGCGCCGAACGCATGGGATCCGTTCGCGTCACCGAATACGAGGGGACAAGCGGACCGGGAGGCTCGAGGTGGTCCGAGTGGACCGAGCTGCCGGCGCGGGTGCGCGCGGTGCACCGGCACGGTGGCCTCTACCACGCGACCACGCCGTACCACCTGGCTCCCCCGTACGGCGCGAGGAGCATCGTGTCAGTGCTGGACATCATCCCGCTCGACGTTCCCGGCTACCTGCAGACGGGGGCGAAGTCGAGAGCCTTCTTCTCGCTCGTGCGGCGGTGCAAGGGCGTCGTCGTCCTGTCCGAGCACAGCGCGCAGCGCGTGCAGGCAGCCCTCGGCGTGGCTCCCGAGCGCGTGGAGGTGTGCCCACTTCCCGTCGGCCTCGACGCGGCGAGCGCCGCCCCTGCGTGCGCATGCGCGTTGGACGACCTGCCTGCTGTGTTCGTGTCCACCATCGCCGACGTGGTCGCGGTTGACCCGCGGAAGCGCCTTGCATGGCTGTTCACACTTGCGGCAAGGCTGCGGGAGTCGGCGATCGGCCTCGTCATCGCGGGAACCGGGACCGAGCGGCTGGCGCTATCGAACGTGACCGGTCTCGGCCGACTCTGCGACCGCCATCTCGCCGAGATGCTGCAGCGGTCCCTGTGCTTCGTGTACGCCAGCGCCTACGAGGGTCAAGGGCTCCCGCCGCAGGAGGCGCTATCGCTCGGCGTCCCCGTCGTGGCCCTGCGAAACACGAGCCTTCCCGAGATGCTCGGCCCAGGGGCACTCTGGGTCGAGGAGCCGCCCGATCCGTCGCTGGACGATGCTGCGCTTCGCGCCGATGTGTTCGGCCGCGTGGACGCGATGGCCGAGCAGGTACTGCGGCTCGCGGGCGACGCGCAGCTCCGAGCGGCCACCGGAGCCGCCGGCATGACCCATGTCGGCGCCTTCACCGTGCAGCGGTTCGATGCGACGCTCGAGGGGATCTACCGGAGAGCTGCGGATGCATAGCGTCTTCATGAACGCGAGCATCCGGAATCGCGGGATCAGCGGAACCTCGATGATCGTCGACCAGATCGAAGCGCTGCTCGAGCGCCAGGCCGACGTGGTCCTCGACGTCGCCCAGGGCCCCGCGCCGGTCGCCGGATTGGGCCCGGTCGGCCGGGCGATCCGTCTCGCTCAAGGCGTGTGGTGGGACGGCTGGGCAGCCGGACGCCGGTCGCGCACCGACGCCGCGATCTATCCGACCGCTGTCGGCGGTTGGCTGTCCCGATCGGGCAGGAACATCCTCATCGTCCACGACCTGATGCTGTTCGACCGATCCCTCGAGTACGACCGCGGGTTCAGGCTCACGAGCACGGTCACCTTCTTCCTCTCGGCCGTGTCGGCCGACGTGATCGTCACGCCGTCGGCGTGGAGCAAGCGTGAGATCGCCCGACGATGGCCATGGGCGTCGAAGAAGTGCGTCGTCGTTCCGTGGCCGTCGCGTCTGGAGCCGAGGGGCGGGCCGCGCAAGGTCTGGAGCGGTCCGGGCAGGCCGAACGTCCTCATGGTCTCGTCGGTCGACCCGCACAAGAACCATCGCCGGGGCATCGAGGTCGTGGAGCGTGCTCGAGCAGCCAGCGGCGCAGACTTCTCGCTGACGATCGTGGGGCCGCGCGGTCGTGCCGAGGACGAACTGCGCATCGCGACGGCCCTCCACGACCCTCAGGGATCGTGGATCGTCCGGCGGGACTCGGTCTCCGATGCGGAGCTCGTCGAGCTGCTCGACACGTCCTTCGCGCTTCTCAACACGTCGCTCGCCGAGGGGTTCGGGCTGCCGCTCCTCGAGGCGGCCGCGCGCGACCTCCCGGTCGTGCACTCGCGCGCGGGGGCGCTGAATGAGGTGCTCCCCACTCCGGAGGGTCCGGAGGTGACGACGCAGGACCTCGCCGACGAGATCGTCGCGCTGCTCGACCCCGACGTCTACGCCGCGCAGGTCGAGCGCGGGAGGACCGCACTCGCGCGGCATGCACCCGAGCGGTTCGAAGCGGCATTCCTCAGCATCGTCGTGCCCCATGAGGCAGCGCGATGACCGCGCCACCTGTTCAGACTCGTGGCGCCTCTGACGGAGCGACGTGGCGCGGACGCGAGGCGGGGCGGCGACCGTGCGCGTCCTGATCGACGCCTACTGGTGGAGCGACGGACCCCCGTCGGGTCGCAATGTCGTGCGAGGGATCGTCGGCGCGTGGGCGGCGACATTCCCCGACGACGAACTGCACGTGCTCGTCGCGCGGGATGCGCACTTCGACGGACCCCCGACTGCTCGCGTCCACCGGACAGTGCTTCGCCCGCACGGCGCGGCGACCATGCTCCGGCTGGGCCTCCTCGCTCGTCACGTCCGCGCCGACGCGTGCATCTCCCAGAATTTCGGGACGCTCCTTGGCTCGCCCCTCGTCTTCGTCCAGGACATGATCTTCGTGCGGCACCCAGAGTGGTTCACCACGGCCGAGCGCGGCTACTTCGAGGTCATGCGCCAGTCCATGCGCACGGCGAGCACGGTGCTGGCTTCGTCGTCTGCCGAGGCGGCCCGGATCGCGCAGTGCCTGCCGCGCGCCGTGCCCGTGCGTGTCGTCGGACTTGCAGGCGCGCCGGGTGTGATCGACGCCGATCCCATCCGACCATCGGGCGGCTTCGACGACCGGTTCCTGCTCGCCGTCGGTCGTATCAACGTGCGCAAGAACATCGGCCGGCTCCTCGAAGCGTACGGGCTGCTTCGAGAGCGGACCGGTCCGGCCCCCGACCTCGTCATCGTCGGGTCGCCCGATGGTGCCCAGGAGTCGGTGCCGCTTCGCGCGGCGACACGCGACCATGTGCACTTCCTGGCGACGGTGACCGACCGGGAGCTCAGCTGGCTGTATCGGCAGTGCGCCGGCTTCGTCTACCCGAGCCTTGACGAGGGCTACGGGCTGCCGCCGGTCGAGGCACTCGCGCTCGGGGCTCGCGTCGCGGTCAGCGACATCGCGGTCTTCCATGAGATACTTGGCGCGCACGCCAGGTACTTCGATCCCTTGGATCCATCCGCCATCGAGAAGGTCCTCGAGCAGCTGACGGATCCAGATGATGCTCCGGATGCGGCCGTGCTTCCGAGCTGGTCCGACGTAGTCACGGCCATCCGGGCGGCATGCGGCGACCGAAAGGATGCGATCGGATGACCTTCCTCGATGACATCATCCGGCGGTCATACGCGTCACTGCGCGGCACGGGGCTCGACGCTGACCTGCGGACAGCCGACATCGTGCGGATCGCCGTGCGGCGGGTGCCCGAGCTGGCGCGCGGAGCGGCGAGCAGGCGGTGGTGGCAGGGAGAGCGTGGAACCCTGTGGCGCGGTCCGCGCGTCTCACTCGTCGGCCGGTCGAGGATCATGTTGGGACCCGGCGTCGTCCTCGGCGAAGGCGTGCACATCAACGGCATGTCGCACCTCGGCGTCTCGCTCGGCCGCAATGCCACGGTCGGGCGCCAGGCGTCCATCCTCGGCAGCGGCACGATGGCGACGCTGGGCATGGGCGTCACCGTGGGCGAGCGATCGGCCATCGGAGCGGGCAACGTGGTCTGGGGGCAGGGCGGCGTGACCATCGGCGACAACGTGCTGATGGGGCCCTACGTGGTGGTGGTCAGCGCGAACCACGGCTTCCGGGACCTCGCGGTCCCGATTCGCGAGCAGGCGGAGACCTACGGGCCCGTGATCATCGAGGACGACTGCTGGATCGGCACGGGCGCGACGCTCCTCGCGGGATCGCACGTGGGACGTGGCTCCGTTGTTGCTGCGGGATCCGTCGTCCGCGGGGCGTTCCCGCCGAATTCGATCCTGGGCGGCGTGCCTGCGCGGATCCTCGGAGATCGCGCGGAGGGGGAGGCTCCCGACTAGCAGCGAGCGCCGGACGCGTCGCTTGACAATGCCTGCATTCGGTCGTCAACTATCTTATGGATCGGATGTCAATATGAAGAAGGTCCTGCGCGAGCTCTTCAGCATCCTGTCCCCGCACTATCGCCGTCGCGTGCTGCAGCTGCAGGTCGGCGCCATCATCCAGGCGCTGCTCGACGCGATCGCGTTCGGCCTCCTCTACCCCCTGCTCCAGCTCCTGACCGAGTCCTCGACCGCGAAGCAGTCGCAGGCCGTTGTCATCGCGGGGGACTTCCTCGGAACCCACGAAGTCGGTCCCCTCAAGGTCCGGCTCGGCATCACCATCATCGTGTTCTTCGTCCTCAGCTCGCTGTGCGGCATCGTCCTGTCCCGCGCGCAGTCCAAGGTCGTGGCCAATTCGGAGGCCGACGTCGCGTCGCGGCTGTTCAATTCCTACCTGCACGCGCCCTACCTCGAGCAGATCCAGCGGAACTCCGGCGAGCTGAACCGCAATGTCGTCAGCGCGTGCATCGACGTCCACCAGAGTGCGCTGATGGGCTTCCTCGTGCTGGGCGAGAACATCTTCACCGTCAGCGTGCTCGTCATCGTGCTCGCGATCATCAACCCCCTGGTCACGCTCGTCGCGGTCATCTACTTCCTCGTCGCGGCGTACCTCTATGCGCGGGTCATCAGCCCGCGCTCCATGCATGCCGGGGAGCGGATGCTCGAGATCTCCGGGGTGACGTACAAGGCGTCCCAGGAGGGCTTCCAGGGGCTGAAGGCCTTCCAGGCGTCCGACAGCATCGAGGCGGTCGCCGAGGAATACGGAGACAAGCGCCGTGAGCTGGCCCACCACCGGTTCCGTTCGACGTACTACGGGCTCCTCCCCCAGTACTACATGCAGAGCGCGATGATCGGCGGGATCGTGATCTTCTGCCTCGTGATCGCACTCGCGGGAGCCACGAACGTCACGGCGATGGTGGGTCTGATCGTGGCGGCGTCGATCAGGCTGCTTCCCTGCCTCTACCAGATGCTCTCGTCGGTGAACCGGATCCGCAACGGCGGCGCGTCGGTCCACGAGATCTACTCCGACCTCTCGAGGCTCGACGTCGACCGCACGCCACCGGCCTCCCCCGACGCCACACAGCAGCCCGCAGACACCGGCCGCTGGGACTTCGCCGACGCGATCGTCTTCGATCGGGTCGGATTCATCTACCCGAACGCCATCCAGGAGGCCCTGCGCGACGTCTCGCTCGTGATCAGGAAGGGCAGCTCCGTCGGAATCGTCGGACCGTCCGGCGCGGGCAAGACGACGATGGTCGACCTGCTGCTCGGCCTGTTCCCACCCTCGCGTGGCGGCATCTTCCTCGACGGCGACTCCCTGAGCGGCGAGATGATCGGCAGGTGGCGCCGCCAGGTGGCCTACGTGCCCCAGGAGATCTTCCTCCTCGATGGCACGGTCAGCGAGAACGTGTGCTTCGACAAGAGCGTCGAGAGGATCGACGACGCGGCGGTGTGGCATGCCCTGGAGCGCGCACACGTCGCCGACTTCATCGCGGAACTGCCCGATGGCATCGAGACCGTCGTTGGCGAGCGCGGCGTCCTGCTCTCCGCGGGGCAGCGCCAGCGCATCGGCATCGCCCGCGCCCTGTACCGCCAGCCTGCGGCGCTGATCCTGGATGAAGCGACCTCGGCGCTCGACACAGCGACGGAGGCCGCGTTCGCCGAGACCGTCGAGCAGCTGCGCGGCACGCTCACCCTCATCACCGTCGCGCACCGGCTCAGCACCGTGCGCCACTGCGACACGATCTTCCTCATCGAGGGTGGCCGGCTCGTCGCAGAGGGAACGTTCGAGAGCCTCCGCCGCGACAGCGGCCTCTTCGACAAGATGGCTCGGCTCGCGAACATCGAGTCCGCCTAGAGGCAGCTCAGCCCTGCCGGTGCGTCGCGACTGCGCGTTCGATGCTCTCCTCGAGGGCGCGCGTGATGGTCGCCCATGAGAAAGCATCCTCGACGTGCGTGCGTGCCGACGTCGCCAGCTTCCTGCGCAGCGGCTCGTCTGCGAGCAGGGCAACGCACGCGTCGGCGAAGGACACAGGGTCGTCAGCGACCAGGAGCTCCGCGCCGCTCGTCACCGCGAGCCCCATGCATCCGACCGTGGTCGAGACCACGGGAATGCCGCTCGCCATCGCCTCGAGCGACTTCAGCCTCGTCCCGCCGCCGACTCGGAACGGGAGGACGAACAGGTCGGCATCGCGGACATACGGGCGAACGTCGGGGACCGAGCCCGTCACGAGGACACCCTCGGACCTCGCCGCCGCGGCGAGCACCCCGGCAGCGGGCTCGTTGCCCACGAGCGTGAGCGTGGCATCGGGACGGCGCGTCCGGATGCGGGGCAGCAGGTCGTCGATCAGCCAGAGCGCGGCGTCGACGTTCGGCAGGTAGCCCATGGTCCCGGTCATGACGAGGCTCGCCCCCCGGGCCGCCCCGTGGTCGACGAACGAGAAGTAGTCGAGGTCCACGCCGTTCGCGATGACGTCGATCGGCGCGGTTCCGCCGAGCGCCAGCAGCGCGTCGCGGTCCGACTCCGAGACGGCGAGGACCCTGGTCGCGCGACGCAGCAGCCGGCGCTCGTACCGGCGCATCTTGACGGCGTCCGCAGCCATCCGGATCCGGGTCCGGAGCTTCGGGGCGACCCGGGCCATCTGGGCGAGCAGCTCATGCTCCACGTTGTGCGTGTCCAGGATGAACGGACCGCCCCACTGCTCGATGATCGGCAGGTAGGCCACCATGTGCATCTGCTCGAGGAGCACGAAGTCCGCACCAACCAACGCTCGCGCGACCTTCACGCGGTCGTCCGCGCTCATCGAGAGCCAGGCGGCCTCGGGAAGGGCACTGACCGTCGTCGAGAACTTCTCCCGAAGCGTCCGGCGGGGCCGACCGGCGAGGACCTCGATGGTCACACCTTCGAGATCGTGCTCGTCTGGCGAACGGACGTCCGTGCACAGCACCGTCACGGCGTGGCCCGCGGCCGCCAGACCCTTCACGAGGTTGTAGACCCGGATCCGGCCGCCGTGCCACGGCGGCTCGGGTGCGCTCGCGGAGAGCACGACGATGCGCACAGGACGACTACTCGTGGTCCGTCGTCAGATCGCGCGTGGAGCGCGTCACCCTCGCACGAGGGCACTCCGACGGCACGCGACGGCTGCGCGGGACCGGAGCGGAGTTCGTTGCCCGCTCGCGCGGCGCGCACGCAGTCATGTCGAACCCTACCTGTGTGCCGCCGGACAGTTGCGCGAGGGGCACGCTTCGCGATCGTCGACCCGCTGCGCCCTGGGGGCAGCCGTGCGCGCCGAAACTAACCTTCCCCGGATGCGTCGCATCGCCATCATCGGCTCGCGAGGCTATCCGAGCTACTACAGCGGGTTCGAGACGCTCGTGCGTCACCTGGCGCCGTATCTGGTCGAGCGGGGCGAGCACGTCACCGTCTACGACCGGGGTCGCACGCGCAGGCCCGTGAGCAAGGTGATCAACGGCATAGAGGTCCGCTCGACGGTGGGCCTGGACACGAAGTCGACCTCGACACTCAGCTACGGCTACTCGTCGATCGCCGATGCGGCGCGGGGCGGCTTCGACGCCGCGCTGGTCCTGAACGTCGCGAACGGGCTGCACCTCGGGCGCCTGAAGAGGGCCGGAGTGCGGACGTGCGTGAACGTGGACGGCATGGAGTGGCAGCGAGAGAAGTGGGGCTTCGTCGCGAAGCGGACCTTCCTGCGCGGGGCGAAGATGACCGCCGCGCTCGCCGACGAGCTCGTCTTCGACTCGAGGGCGCTCGCCGGGCTCTGGACCGCGAAGTTCCACCGCGGCGGCCGCTTCATCCCCTACGGGGCGCCGATCCTCGAGGTGATCGGCGACGGCCTGCTCGTGGAGCGGGGCCTCCCGAACGAGGGCTACGTGCTCGCCGTGTGCAGGGTGGTCCCCGAGAACAACCTCGACCTCCTCTTCGATGCGCTGGCGTACATGGATGCCGCGACGCCCGTCGTGGTCGTCGGCGACTCCAACTATGACCACCGGACCCTCCAGCGGCTCCGCGCCCTCTCGGCGTCGGGACGCCTCCACTGGCTTGGCCACGTCAACGACCAGGCGCTCCTGGATCAGCTGTGGGGAAACGCCGGCGTGTACTGGCACGGGCATTCTGTGGGAGGCACGAACCCGTCGCTGCTGCAGGCACTCGGCGCCGGCGCGCCGACCGTCGCGCTGGACACCGTGTTCAACCGGGAGGTCATCGGCAGCGATGAGCAGCTTGTGGGGAGCCATCCGGGCGAGCTCGCATCCCGCCTCCGCGACGTCCTCGGATCTCCGGAGGGCCAAGAGCGGATGCGCGCACGAGGCCGGACCAGCATCGCTGAACGGTATTCGTGGTCGTCGGTCTGCGCCGCCTATCACGAGCTCCTGGTGGGCGCCGTCGGAGCGCGGCGCGCGCCGTGACGGATGGTTGGCATCGGTCATGATCCCTGTGGACCCTGCCGGTACGCTGGTGCCGTGGTCGCTCCCCGTGCCGGGTGGATGAAGGGGGCGCGGAGCCGGGGCGTGCTGTTGTGACGCAGAGCCGCGCCGCGCTGTTTGACACCCGGCTCGTCAGCCGGTTCGGGATCCCCGCCGTGGTCGGCGGCGCCAGCGTTCTCGCCCTCGTCGCCGCGCTTCAGAAGGATGCAGCGCTCGCCGTCGCGGGTGTCGCGGCGCTGATCGTGCTCGCCATCGCGCTGCCCTTGGAGGTCATCGTCAGCCTCGTGGTGATCGCCAGCTTCTTCTCGCGCATCACCGTCTCGGTCGCCGGATTCCATGTGCGCCCCGAGCACGTCATGACCGGCCTGCTCCTCTGCAAGATCGTCCTGATCTCGAGGAACGGGTTCCGCCTGAGCCGCTCGGCGACCCGCGCCGTGCTCGCGATGGCGGCGCTGGTCGCGCTCAACCTCGTGGCGACGGTCCTCAACAGCCCCCAGATCAGCTCCTCCCTCAACGTCCTGGGCTGGCTGACCCTCGACCTCGTCCTGCTGTGGTCGCTCGTCCAGGTCCCCGAGCGCATGCTTCGGCGGGCCGTGCTGCGAACGGGCCTCACGTGCGCCTCGATCATGGCCGTCGCAGCCCTTGCGGTGTGGATCGTCGCGGTTGCCGGCGGACCCCTGCTCGGGGTGGACAGCACGGCGACCGGCGGCGGGCTGGCCGCCTACGTCACCAGCTTCGAGCCAAACATCGCAGCCGGCGAGCTCGTCCTGTGGGGGCTGGTCGCGCTGGCCTCGCTGGCCTCGGGCGAAGGTCCCACGCTGATCGCCAAGGTCGCGGCGCTGCTCTGCCCGCTCGCGCTCATCGCGACGGACACGCGCGCTGCCATCGTCGCCTACATCGTGGCAGCCGGGATCCTGACGGTGCGCGGAGGGATCATCCGGCTGCGCCACGTGCTCCTCGGGGCGGTCCTCGTCCTGATGGCGCTGTTCGTCCTGTCGATCGGGGGCCAGTCCAGCCCGCTCTACGGCACCTCGCAGAAGCTGAACAACCTCAGCCTCTCCTCGAGCGACGCGGTGCTGCGGACCCAAAGCTGGTCGATCGCCTGGCACGACATGGGCGAGGAGCAGATCGTCCTCGGCCTCGGGACCAACTCCTATGGGCAGCGGCACTACGACCCGACGTTGCCCGGCCTGAACGCCCCCGGCTACCTGTCGTCGCTACCGTTCCAGGTCGTCTACGACGGCGGCGGCCTCGCGGTGCTGGCCATCCTCGCGCTGTTCAGCGCCGCGCTGCCCCGGCAACGGCGAGCCCGCTCGCTTGCCTTCGCGATGGCAGCCGCGTACCTGATCATCTCAACGGCGACGAGCCCGTTCTGGTTCTCCTTCACCTGGATCTTCCTGGCGCTCGGCGTGCTCCAGCGGGACCTGCCCGATGCTGCCCCGCCCGCAATGGAAGTCGCGGTATCACGGCAGACCCCGGTCGCCGGGAAGTCCAGCGGGGTCTGACCCGGCGCCGGGCCAACCGGCGCTGATGGGGCCTTCGTCCCTACGTCGCCGGGTCCAGCCCGCCCCTGGCGGGGGGCACCGGGGCCGGCTCCTCGACCATCCGGACCGCCACGATGTCGGCCTCCCCGGGCTCCCTGATCCAGGCCGGAAACTGGTCCGCCGTCAAGGGGCGCCTGCCCAGCATCCTCGCAAGCGTCCGCACGAGGATCCAGGCATCCAGCTTCGCGCTCGCGTGGTCGAGGTACATGCGGTCGAACTCCGGCGACTCGCCGATCAGCCCGAGCGATCCCTCGCTCACCTGCCAGGTCCCGGTGATCCCTGGGCGCACCATCATGCGCTCCTTGACGAACGCCGCCTCGAACGTGGCCGCAAGCTCGGGCATCTCCGGCCTCGGGCCGACGAGGCTCATGCGGCCCGCGACGACCAGCCACAGTTGCGGGAGCTCGTCGAGGTGCGTGGCGCGGATGAACCGGCCCCATCGGCTGGTCTCGACGAACGAGATCTCGTACTTGTCGGCACTGGTCGGGGTGTCGCGCGGCAGCGAGCGGAGCTTGATGAAGCTGAACGGCCGTCCGTCGAGACCCAGCCGCTGCTGGGTGAACAGCGGCCACGCGCGAAAGCTGAGTGCCGAGCCGACGGCGAAGACGGCGATGACGGGGGCGGTCACCACGGACAGGATCGTGCCGGTGACGACGTCGAAGCCCCGCTTCGGGGCGCCGTTCGCGTAGCGGATCGGTCGAGCGACGTCCTCGGAGTGGCTCTGATCGCCCCGCTGCTGTCGAATCATGAGCCCCTTCGTGCTGCGTTCGCGGAAGCCCCCGACATTCCAGCCTCCGCGGCCAGCCGGGTGTTCCGCTTGTCGGGCCACAATCTAGCGGTGCGCGGTTCGTGCGGGTGAACCTCGGCCCGAGCACCCGGACCCTGTGCCAGTCCCCGAAGGGCCCGGGCGCCTTGCTAAACTTCGGGTTCGCGCATGGCTGGTGGTCAAGGGTGCTCGTCCCTTGGTGTCGAACCGCATCGCAGTGTCGCTTGCGGGCGCCGAGAGAGGCTTCCTTGCCCTAGAGAGAGTGGAAACGTTGCCTGCTGCCAAGTCCGAGGACCAGACACTCGCCACCTACGCCTCCGTCCTGTGGCGGCGCAAGCTGATGATCATCCTCATCGTCGTGATCCCGATGGTGCTCATGGTGGCGATCGACACCGTCCGCACGAGGGAGTACGCGGCGACCGCGAGCATGCAGCTGGTGTCCCAGAACGTGACCCAGGGGAACGGCACCGTGCCGCTCCAGCCGACCGATATCGCGACCGACATCCAGCTCGTCCAGAGCGCCGCGGTCAAGGCGCTGGTGGCATCGGGGCTCGGCCAGCCGGCGCCGGACCCGTCGGTGACCGAGGTCGGCGTCACCGAGGTCGTCAACGTGACCGTGTCCGCGACTGAACCGGGCTTCGCCGCACGGGCCGCCAACGAGTACGTGAAGGCCTACATCAAGTTCACCTCCGACCGGTTCGCGACCCAGATCCAGGAGCAGGAGACGATCCTCCAGGCGCAGCAGGCGACGCTCCAGGCCCAGATCAGCGAGATCGAGGCCCAGATCGCCCAGAACGGGTCGACCAGCGCGTCCAACGCGGCGCTCAACACCCGCCTCGGGAACTACTCGTCGCAGCTGCAGTCCGTGAACTCGTCGCTGACCCAGCTCCAGCTCGACCAGACGCAGGTGCCGTCGGGCGCGCTGCCGGTCTCTCCGGCCGTGCCCGACTCCAAGCCGACGTCGCCAAAGCCCGTCCTCGATGCGCTGCTCGCTGGCTTCGTCGGCCTGATCGTGGGCGTGTGCCTGGCACTGCTCCTCGACTTCTTCGACGACAGGATCCGCACGAAGGAGGGCCTCGAGCTGGTCTCCGGCGGACTGCCGCTGCTCGGCGAGATCCCGCTGTTCGAGAACTGGAAGGACCAGCCCGAGGGGTCGATCATCGCCGCGGTCCGGCCGAAGTCGTCGGCAGCTGAGGCCTATCGGAGCCTGCGCACCTCGATCCAGTTCATCGGCTTCGACTCCGAGCGGCCGAAGGTGATCCAGATCACGAGCCCCGTGGAGAGCGAGGGCAAGACGACGACCGCCGTCGACCTCGCCGTCACGATGGCCTCGGGAGGCACGCGTGTCGCGCTCGTGAGCTGCGACCTGCGTCGGCCGCGGATCCACGACTACTTCGTGGCGGACAACGCGCGGGGGCTGAGCACCCTCCTGTCGGGCGCCGATTCGCTCGAGGACGTCATCGTCGTGCCCAAGGAGTTCCCGAACCTGATCTACATCCCCTCGGGTCCCGTGCCCCCGAACCCCTCGGAGCTCCTCGGCTCCAAGCGGCTCGCGCAGACCTTCGAGACGCTCCGCGGCACCAACGACATCATCCTCGTCGACGGGCCGCCGGTGCTGCCCGTCACCGATGCGGTCGTGATCGCCCAGGTGGTCGACTCCGTCATCGTCCTCGTGCGGGCCGGGCGGACTCGCCGGCGCGCCGTGTCGCGCGCGCTTGAGACGCTCTCCAACGTCGACGCCCCGCTCGAGGGGGTCATCCTCAACGCCGTCACCCCCGAGTCGGCCAGCTACGGCTACCGGTACGGCGGCTACCGGTACGGCGGGCCCTCGGACGCCTCGCCGCTCGCCCCGGCGAAGAGCTCCAGCTAGCCCGGACAGCCTTCGGGATCGGTCCTTCGCGCGGCTCGTGCGGTCAGGGTGACGCAGGATGGTCCGCCGGGCACGACTGCTCGCCGGTCCGCACGGCTGCGGCGCGCTGCCACCCGTTGAGCCACCAGCCGTCTCGCGGCTCGGGTGTTCGCCACACGGCGGCCACGTCCGCAGCGATCGGCGCTGCGTACAGGACGATGCCCGGCGGGCAGAGGTGCACGCCGTCGACCCAGCGCACCCGGTCCCACGTCGCCTCGGGTGCGCTCGGGTCCCGCGGGGGCGCAAGCCAGGCGCTGAAGGCCCCGTGCAGCTCCACGGCCGAGGCGACCGGCAGGTACATCGCGAGTCCGGGCAGTGCCGCGGGCATCGAGGCCGCGACCGCGTTCCACGCGTCGATCGACGCGGTGTTCGCGGCCGCCGCCGCGCGCGTCGTCGCGGCGATGGGCATCGTCTGGGGGTACTGCACGAAGACGACCCCCGCCGCGCCGGCAGCCCGGGCGGTCGCGACAAGCTCGGCGAGCGTCGCGCGGTAGGCCGCGGGGTGGCGAAGGGCCTCGGTCCCGTCCCAGCCGGTCGACATCAGCACCAGATCGGCGTGGGCGCGCGTGACGGCCTGGGCCACATAGGTCCGCCAGGTCGGATCGATCGTCGTGCCCCACCCGGGGAATCCGTCGCTGCGGACGCGCACCTCGCCGGTCGACTGGAGGGCGGCGCGGATGCCCGGCCCTGCGATCTCCATCATCGAGTCCCCGATGAGCACCACGCGGAGGCGGTCCGTCCTCGAGATCTCGTGGCCGATGGGGATTGCCACCTGGCCCGCCAGTCCCCCGGAGCCGCCGGGCGGGTCCGCAGGCGCGTAGCGCACGAGGGTTGCGTGCACGGACGACCGCACGACGAGTGAGGGAGTCGTTGCGACGAGGATCGCGACGACGGTCACCGCCACGCCCGCGACGTAGAGGATCCTGCGCGCACCGATCGGGATCCGCTGCCTGCGGAACGGCTGCTCGACGAGGTAGTAGCTCGCGACCACGAGGACCGCGATGATCCCGAGCCTCCCCACGAGCAGCGCGGCACCCGAGAGGCCCGTGCTCTGCTGGGTGAAGAACACGATGACGGGCCAGTGCCACAGGTAGATGCCGTAGCTGACGATCCCGACCGCC
>Ga0181519_10000542_pt1 | contig 34487 bp, 25 predicted proteins | sample PEATcosm2014_Bin_26_FD_121102 | JGI IMG/M metagenome (GOLD analysis project Ga0181519, IMG submission 121102) | Peatland microbial communities from MTU Mesocosm Facility, Houghton, MI, USA - PEATcosm2014_Bin02_10_metaG | ecosystem: Environmental > Terrestrial > Soil > Wetlands > Peat | place...
ATGTTGACGACTGCCGGCGTGTAGGTGGTCACACCGGTATTCGTGTTCGTCGTCGCATTGTTCGAGATGTTGTTCACGGTAAGGTCGAGCTGCGGGATGCCGCCGGGCGTGCCGCCTGCGCTTTCCGTCAGGCCTTGTGTCGTCAACTGGTCGCGAATGACCAGGATACGGTCCACAAGGCCGCCGGTGGCCGGCTGAATATTCTGGATGCCGTCAACGACGAGGGCGCCGCTGGCACCACCCTGGACGGCCGCTTCCGCGAGGCCATGGACGTGCGGGTGATACCAATAGAGCCCGGACGGCTCATTAGTGGGGAACTGGAGGCTGTAGGAAAATGTGCTACCGGGATTGACCAGCGTTTTTACGACGTTATCGCCGTGACACGCCGGGCTCGTGTTGGTGCCGTGATAGTGGATGTTCATCGAGCCGCCGGTCATGGTGTTAAGCGCGCTCGTGGCCGGGTTGAGTTCGACTTCCGTCGTATCGCCGCAGGTGGGCGAGTCGAAGGTCTCGGTAAAGGTCGGCGTGACCTCCGGCGTGTTGTTGGTCACCGTGATGTTGAGGGTATCGCCGGGATTGACGTGAAGGGTCGGGTCTTCCTGGCCCTGTGGCGTCATGAAGCAAAACAATTGCCGGCCAGCCGAATCGGTGACCGTTTGATAGGAGAACTGGACATTGAGAACGCCGTTCTTGCTGAACAGCGCAGGCGGCTGTTGAACGACGCTGCCGGGTGCAAAACGCTGACAGGCATTCTTTACAGGAGCCACCGGAGTGGGGCTGCTGCTGCTGTCGGAACTTTGCGCAAAGGCTTGAAGCGGCAACAAGCCCAAAGCCAAAAGGCCGAGCGACGCCGCAGTCGTTCGGCTGAAAATATGATGCATCTTTGTTCCTCCCCTGCCGTGGGATGCGAGCAACGAGGTGTATGGGATGATTTTATTCCCTGGCACATCCTATTTTTTTTATCCGATATCAGCAACGAGATATATCCAACTCACAGTATGGGGACGGTGACGAAGAGCTTCCTAGGCTGCCAGGATGTGCAGCTAGAGGTATGGGAAACGCGAATGCGGGTTGTTTGTTAACAAAGATATTCGTATTAATATCGCGTACGGAAGTAAGCAAATCCGCCGCTGTATGCGCTGTTCGAACTGGCGCCGTGAGAAAACGATGGAGCGCTGCATTTCAACCGCTCGACGCCCGATGATGAATCCGGTCGTTTTCGCATTAATCGGCGAGATCGTTGCGTTAGTGCTCTCCTCAGTTGATTTCCTCGGCTTGATTGACGAGTGCGCGGCGATTCGCAGGTCCTGCCGGGCTTGCCGCACGACCCACGGCTCGAACGCGCGGATCTTGACAAAGCAAGTTCTAACATGTTAACAAATCTATACAATTACCACGCACATACTATGCGTCTTTCTATCGTGACGGGCGCAGACTTTATGGCGTAACCACGGGGAAGACGATGTGGCAGGCCACTCAATGGATCTGCGCGCTGGTCGGGTTGGCGTGTGGCGGCGCTCCCGACGTCGCCGTCATCCAATCCGCTTATGAACGCGAATCGGCCATCGTCAGCAAGCCGCATGACAAGACGCTGCAGATATTGCAGGCCAATTGCCACGATGACGGCACCGACACATATCGCTGCGACATCACATTCATCTCGAAGAGCGATCCGACCCAGCTTCAGTTCTTTGGTGTCGTGGGGCTCACCCGCGTTGGCGATGGCTGGCAACTTAAGAGCGGGCTGTGCAAGTCCTGACGCGGCGCGCCTGAGTGACGCGGTGGTCTCGCCCGTAGATGCAGCGTGCGTGCTCCAGATGGTGCCCTAAAAAAATCAGACACATAAATGCTTGGGGCGGGAATGGGCCAGGAAGAGCAGCGCCGACACGAAGCAGCGGCGGATCGGAATCCGGATGCCCTACGAGGCGGCGATGAGCGTTCGCATCGGCGGCTGTCGTGGTCGCTACAGCGCTCGGCTTTGCTGCTGGGGGGGTTGGCCTGTGGAGTTGTGGTCTGCGCAATCGTCGCCTGGTTTGTCCTGTCGCAAGCACCGACGCCCGGCTCTGCGGCGCGCAGTGCCGCGCTTACGGCGGATCATGAACGCTCGCTCAAGCCCAAAGACACCTTCCAGGAATGCAGCAATTGCCCAGTGATGGTCGTGGTACCGGCTGGGAGTTTTGCGATGGGTTCGCCGGCGGGCGAGCCGGACCGTTTCACCAACGAAGATCCGCAGCACGAAGTCACGATCGCACACCAATTCGCGGTCGGACAATATGAATTGACGTTCGACGAATGGGAGGCTTGCGTCGCCGATGGCGGCTGCAACGGCTATAAACCGCCGGATATTGGCTGGGGGCGCAAAGATCGGCCGGTAATCAACGTGTCATGGCTCGATGCCAGGCTCTACGTATCCTGGCTGGCAAAGAAAACCGGCAAACCCTATCGGCTGCTTAGCGAGGCCGAATATGAATATGCCGCGCGCGCCGGCTCGCAGGCGGCCTATCCGTGGGGCAACGACATCGGCACGAACAATGCGAATTGTGCCGGCTGCGGCAGCCAATGGAACGGCAAGGAGACGGCGCCGGTCGGCTCCTTTCCCGCCAACGGCTTCGGCCTCTATGACATGGCGGGCAATGTCTGGGAGTGGACGCAGGATTGCTTCCACGACAGCTACAACGGCGCGCCCACGGACGGCTCCGCCTGGACCAGCGGCGATTGCGAACATCGCGTGCTGCGCGGCGGGTCCTGGATCAATAGTCCGAAGGGCCTCCGCTCTGCGCTCCGCGACTGGCTCAACCCGGACAGGCGGGTCAACCTTTTCGGCATCCGGGTCGGACGAACACTTTTAGCACCTTGAACCGTCGCCCTACGACCGGTTCTCTTTCGTTCATTGCAGATTTTGTCAGGATGGCGCCGCCGAGCGAACCGGATCAGTGCGTCGCGGGCGTGAACTCGGCCCGTCCGTCCAGGCATGGGCAATCCCAGCAATCGACAGGGGGCTTTTGGGCGTCGGCGGCGATGGCCGGAATTCGCGCGGCTACTCGGAGCGATTGATCTCGAATCGGCCACCGCGCTGTCGCTGCCATGGGAGTTGACCTTGATCAGCGCGGGGTCCACGATATCGTGACGCCTGAGTCATGATTCGTGGAAAGGTCGCTGCCGTGGCGAAAAACGAGCATTTCGACGTGCTGATCGTCGGTGCCGGCTTGTCCGGCATCGGCGCCGGCTACCATCTCCAGAGCGACTGCCCGGACCGGTCCTATGTCATCCTGGAGGGCCGCGCCACTATCGGGGGCACATGGGATCTGTTCCGTTATCCGGGGATCAGGTCGGACTCCGACATGTACACGCTGGGTTATGCGTTCAAACCCTGGACCGAGGCCAAGTCGATCGCGGATGGGCCGGCGATCCTGAACTACGTGTGCGAGACGGCGCGGGAGAACGGGATAGACCGGCATATTCGGTTCAACCACAAGGTCACAAGCGCGTCTTGGTCGACCGCCGAGGCGGCATGGACCGTCGAAGCCGTGCGCGGTGATTCGGAAACAGTGCGGTTCACCTGCAATTTCCTGTTCCTCTGCGGCGGCTACTACAATTACGAGCGCGGCTATACGCCGGATTTTCCCGGCACCGAGCGGTTCCGCGGACGCATCGCGCACCCGCAGAAATGGACCGAAGACATCCAATATGCCGGCAAGCAGGTGGTGGTCATCGGCTCCGGCGCCACCGCGGTGACCTTGGTGCCGGAAATGGCCAAGACGGCGGCGCATGTCGTCATGCTGCAGCGTTCGCCCACCTATGTCGTCTCGCGGCCGGCCGAGGATCGCCTGGCGAACTGGCTGCGGCGCCACCTGCCGGCCAAACTCGCCTATGCCATCACGCGCTGGCAGAACGTGCTCTTCGGCATGTATTTCTTCCGCCTGGCACGTCGGTATCCGGAGCGTGCGAAGCAGCGGCTGGTGCAGATGGTGCAGGATCAGCTCGGTCCCGCTTACGACGTCGCAACGCATTTCACGCCGCGCTACAACCCGTGGGACCAGCGCCTGTGCCTCGTCCCGGATGCGGATCTGTTCGAAGCGATCAAATCCGGTCGCGCTTCGGTCGTCACCGATGAAATCGAGACCTTCACCGAGACCGGCATCAAGCTCAAATCCGGCGCTACGCTCGATGCCGATCTCATCGTGACCGCGACCGGCCTCAATCTCCAGGTCATGAACGGGCTGGCTCTGAGGGTCGACGGCGCGAAAGTCGACCCGACTCGCGCCATGACCTACAAGGGCATGATGTATTCCGATGTCCCGAACCTGGCGTCGAGCTTCGGCTACACCAACGCCTCCTGGACGCTGAAATGCGACCTTACCTGCGACTATGTCTGCCGGCTGTTGAACCATTTGGCGCGCAAGGGCCTGCGCCAGTGCACACCGCGCCGCACCGATCCATCGGTCCAGGAAGAACCGTGGCTGAACTTCACCTCGGGCTATGTCCAGCGGTCGATTGCCAAATTTCCGAAACAGGGGTCGAAGGCGCCCTGGAAGCTGCATCAGAATTACGCGCTGGACCTGATGAATCTGCGTTTTGCCGGGCTCGAGGACGGGGTAATGGAGTTCTCGAACCCGGTGCCGATCGCGGCGAAGCAGCGCGCGACGGCATAGGCAGGAGCAGCGCTTCGGCCTTGCCAGCGGGCGCGGGCCGGGGCCAACTTCCGGCACCATGACAGTGCCGCGCCCGGAAAGCTGGATCCGCACGACGGCTTCCGGGCTCTATGTCGAGCCCGGCGGCTTCTATATCGACCCGACCCGCGCGGTCGACCGCGCCGTGATTACCCACGGCCATGCCGACCACGCGCGGCCCGGCCACGCGCAGGTATTGGCCACGGTCGAGACGATTGCCATCATGCGGGCTCGCCTCGGCGAGCGGGCCGGCGCTGCGATGCAGGCCTTGCGCTACGGCGAAAGCCTGCGCATCGGCGAGGTCGACATCCGCCTCGTCCCGGCCGGTCATGTGCTGGGCAGCGCGCAGGCCGTGCTCGAGTGGCGCGGTTGCCGGGTCGTCGCGTCCGGCGACTACAAACGGCGGCACGACCCGACCTGTGCCCCGTTCGAGCCGGTGCGCTGCGATCTGTTCATCACCGAGGCCACCTTCGGCCTGCCGGTGTTCCGCCATCCGCCGGACGCGCACGAGATCGACAAGCTGCTGCAGTCGTGCGGCCGTTATCCGGACCGGGTGCATCTGGTCGGCGTCTATTCGCTGGGCAAATGCCAGCGCGTGCTGAGCCTGCTGCGCGCCCGCGGCTATCACGAACCCGTCTATCTGCATGGCGCGCAGCTCGGCATGACCGAGCTCTATCAGCGGTTTGGCGTCGAATTCGGCGAGATCCGGCACGCGCTGGGCGTGTCGCGCAATGCGCTCGAAGGCCGGATTCTGCTGGCGCCGCCCGCGGCCGCCGGCGATGCCTGGGCGGGCAAGCTGCCTGACCCCGTGATCGCATTGGCGTCCGGCTGGATGCGGATCAAGCAGCGCGCCAAGCAGTCCGGCGTCGAGTTGCCGCTGGTGATTTCCGATCACGCCGATTGGGACGAGTTGTGCCAGACGATCCGCGAGGTCGAGGCGCCGGAAATCTGGGTGACCCACGGCAATGAAGAGGCGCTCATCCGCCAAGCGGGGCTGATGGGCCTGCGCGCCCGGGCTTTGTCGCTGGTCGGGTTCGAGGAAGACGAGACGTGATCCGCTTTGCCGAGCTGCTCGACGCCTTGCTGTTCACCCCGTCGCGCAACGGCAAATTGCTGCTGTTGACTGAATATTTCCGCGCGACGCCCGATCCGGAACGCGGCTGGGCGCTGGCGGCGTTGACCGGCGGGCTGGCTTTCGCGCAAGCGAAGCCGGCGCAGATCCGCGCGCTCGTGCAGGAACGGGTCGATCCCGAGCTGTTCGGTTGGTCTTACGACTTCGTCGGTGATCTGGCCGAGACCGTGGCGCTGATCTGGCCGTCGCGACCGGGCGCCAACCGCGTGCCGGAACTGACCGAAATCGTCGAGGCGCTGCTGCTGGCGAGTCGGAGCAGCGCCTCGCGCCTCATCGAAGCCTGGCTCGATTCGCTCGACCCGACGGGGCGTTGGGCGCTGTTGAAGCTCGTCACCGGGGGGCTGCGCGTCGGCGTCTCGGCGCGCCTCGCCAAGACCGCGCTGGCTGAATTCGGCAAGGCTCGGGTCGAGGAGGTCGAGGAGGTCGAGGAACTCTGGCACGCGTTGACGCCGCCCTATCGGCCGCTCTTCGAGTGGCTCGACGGGACGGGCGCGCGGCCGTCGATCGCGGATAAGCCGGTGTTCCTGCCGCTGATGCTGGCGAACCCACTCGAATCCGACGAACTGGCAGCTCTCGATCCCGCCTCCTATCTCGCTGAATGGAAGTGGGACGGCATCCGCGTGCAGGTGAGCGCCCGCGGCGGCGAGAAGCGGCTTTATTCGCGGAGCGGCGACGACGTGTCGACCGCCTTCCCGGAGATCGTCGAGGCGCTGCCGGACCGCGTCGTGCTCGACGGCGAACTCCTGGTCGGCAGCTTCGAGGACGTCGCACCGTTCAACGATCTGCAGCAGCGACTGAACCGCAAGAAGCCGACGGCGAAGCTGATGCAGGATTATCCGGGTTTCGTTCGGCTCTACGATGCGCTCTGGCTCGACGGCGAGGATCTGCGCCCGCTGCCGCTGACGACGCGGCGGGAACGGCTCGATACCTGGTTTCGTGAGCAAGCGCGGCCGCGTCTCGATCTGTCGCCGCTGCTGCCCTTCGCCGACTGGGACGAACTGGCCGAGCTGCGCGCCGGGGCACGGGCGCGCGGCATCGAAGGGCTGATGCTCAAACTGGCGGCTTCGCCCTATCTCGCCGGGCGGCCGAAAGGGCCGTGGTTCAAGTGGAAGCGCGGCGCGCTGACTATCGATTGTGTGCTGATGTATGCGCAGCGCGGGCATGGCAAGCGCAGCTCGCTCTATTCGGACTATACATTCGGCGCTTGGCGCGGGCCAGAGCTGGTGCCGGTCGGCAAAGCGTATTCGGGCTTCACCGACGAAGAGCTGACTCTGCTCGACCGTTGGGTGAAGAGCCACACGGTGAACCGCTTCGGCCCGGTGCGCGAAGTCGAGGCGGGGCTGGTGTTGGAAATCGCCTTCGATGCCGTGCAACGGTCGACCCGGCACAAATCCGGCCTGGCGATGCGTTTTCCGCGAATTCACCGGATCCGCTGGGACAAGCCCCCGGCCGAAGCCGATACGGTCGAAACGCTGAGCGCGTTGCTGGCCGATTAGGCGTTACCGTTCCGATAGATCCGCTGAGTCCTCCGACAGCACCGACGCGAACAGCGCACGATCGACATTGCCGCCGGTGAGAATCAGCGCCACGCGCTTGCCACGCATGCGGTCGCGTTCCTGCAGCAACGCGGCCAGCGGTGCTGCACCGGCGCCTTCGGCAACATTGTGAGTGTCGGTGAAATAGGCGCGCATGGCGGCGCGGATTTCGGCATCGTCGACGGTCAGGAGGCGGGCGGCGCCGGCGCGGATGCGCTGGACTGCATCGGCGACCGGGACGCGGCACGCCATCCCGTCGGCGATCGTTTCTACCCTGTTGGTCGCAACCGGCCGTCCGGCTTCGAAGGAGAGGGCATAGGCGGGCGCGCCGGCGGCGACTACGCCGATTACCGCGGTATCGAGCCCCAGCGCATCGCGCACGGCGATGGTCGCGCACAGGCCGGAGCCCATGCCGATCGGCACATAGACGGCGTCGAGCCCGTCGACTTCGCCGAACAGCTCGAGCGCGTAGCTGCCGACGCCGCGGATCAGCGCCAGATCGAAGGACGGGACGAAATGCAGCCCGCGCTCGCGAGCTACCATCTCGGCATATTCGAACGCGGCCTGAAAATCCTCACCATATTCGATCAGCTCGGCACCCTGTGCCCGCATCGCCGCGTTTTTTTCGCGGCTGTTGCCATGCGGCACGACGATGGTCGCGGACAAGCCGGTGCGCGCCGCCGCGCAGGCGACGCTTTGGCCATGATTGCCGCGCGTGGCGGCGATGACGCCGACGACATCCGGTTCGCGCCGGCGCAGTTCCGCCAGGTAGAGCAGGCCGCCTCGGAGCTTGAAGGCGCCAACCGGCGTATGGTTCTCGTGCTTGACCCAGACTTCGGCGCCGACGCGCGCGGTCAGCAGTGGCCAGCGGATTTGCGGCGTCGGCGGCATGATCTCGTGAATCGCGGCGGCGGCGCGTTCGAAATCCTCGAGCGTGAGCACGGTTACGGCGCTCCTTCAGGCGCTGGCGGCGCGGCGCGGCGCGTCGCCGCGGAATTCCGGAACCAGGAGCGAGAGGACGCCGAGGACCCGCTCGCTCTGGCGCGCGCGCGCCGCTTCCTCCAACTCGTCGAGTGCGCGGGCGAGCACGGCGTAGTCGGCGGTGCGCGGCCGAGCCAACAGGATGCCGTCGCTCTTGGTCGGCACCAGCGGCTCGCCCTCATGGAACAACTCCTCATGGAGTTTTTCGCCTGGCCGCAATCCGACATAATCGATGCGGATATCCTTGTCCGGCACGAGCCCTGCCAGGCGGATCATCTGGCGGGCGAGATCGGCGATCTTCACCGGCTCGCCCATTTCCAGAACGAAGAGTCCCCCCTGTTCGATCGTCTCAGCCGCGTCCGGCGCGGTACCGATGGCTGAAGCCTGCAACACCAGCTCGACCGCCTCGCGTACGGTCATGAAGAAGCGGTCGACATCCTTATGGGTCACGGTCAGCGGCCCGCCGGCTTCGAGCTGGCGCCGGAACAACGGCACGACCGACCCGGTCGATCCCAGCACATTCCCGAAGCGCACAGTGACGAAACGCGTCGCCGGACCGCCGTCGCGCCGTGCCTGCAGATCCAGCGCCTGGCAGATCGCTTCGGCCAGCCGTTTGGTCGCGCCCATGACATTGGTCGGATGCACCGCCTTGTCGGTCGAGATCAGTACCATCGCGCGCACCCCCGCGGCGAGACACGCCTCGGCCAGGTTGCGCGTGCCGATCACGTTGGTCAGTACGCCTTCGACCGCATTGGTCTCGACCATCGGTACATGCTTGTAGGCGGCGGCGTGGAACACGAGTTCGGGCCGCGCTTCGGCGATAACCTCATCGAGCCGCTTGCGATCGCGGACATCGCCGAGGCGGGCGCGGCGCGGGAGCGTCGGGTGGCGTTCGGCGAGGTCGAGATCGGTCAGATAAAGCTGGTATTCGGAATTGTCGACCAAGGTCAGTTGTGCTGGCGCCAGCGCTGCGATCTGGCGCACCAGCTCCGAGCCGATCGTGCCGCCGGCCCCGGTCACCAGCACGCGCCGGTCCCGGATCAGCGCTGCCATGGCGATCCGGTCGAGCACGCGCTGCGGCCGGCCGAGCAGGTCTTCGATCGCGACCGGACGGATCTGCAGCTCGTCGGTGACGCCGTTCTGCAATTCGGTGACGCGTGGCATGCGCGCCAGCGGCAGCCCCAGCGCCGCCGCCTGATCGACAATGCGGCGCACCACGGCGCCTTCGATATTTGGCGCCGTCAGGATCAGCCGCTGCGGCCGGCGGTCCTGGCGCGCCAGGCGCTCGACGATCTCACCCAAGGTGTCGAGCGCGCCCAGCACCGGGACCCGGTGGATGCTACGGCCGACACGGGTCTGATTGAGACCGACAATGCCGATCGCCTCGTAATTGGCGAGGCGGTCGCGGCGCATTTCGCTGATGAACAGCTCCGCCCCGTCGCCGGCGCCGATCAGCAGCACCGGGATGCGTCGCGCGGCGTCGCGTTCGAACACCCGGTCGACCCGCCCGTCGCGGAACAGTCGGTAGGCGATGCGCGGCGTGGCGAGCAGCGCGACCAGGACGAACCAATTGATCGCCAAGGTCGAGCGCGGCTGTCCTTCAAGCCGCGTGAGCAGGAACAGCACCAGAGTGTATACCAGCACCGAGAAGAACGCGGCGCGGCCGATCGCGAACAGATCGTTCAGCGAGGCGTAGCGCCAGATACTGCGGTAGACGCCGGTCCAGCGCAGAAAGCCGAGCACGATGATGGTGAACAGTGCGGTGCTCTGCGCCAGCCAAGCCGGATCGTCGGTCCAGGCCGCGTCGCCGACGCGCAGGTAGAGCGACAGCACGAACGATGCCGCCGCCATCAGACCGTCATGGAGCAGCGCCAGAAGGGTTCGGTCAAATCGGGTCAAATAGGGTCGGCTCCTCCTTCACGCGGGCGACAATAGCAAATGCCGCCCGGCGGAACAGCCGCGAATGCGCGGGGCGGGGTTCCGTCCGCGCTTTGTCATCTCTATGGTGATCGCCGCCATGACCGATGCGCCCCGGACTCTGCTCTTCGTCGTCACCGAGGACTGGTATTTCTGGTCGCATCGCCTGGCGCTGGCGCGGGCGGCGCGGGATGCCGGGTCGCGCGTAACGGTGGCGGCACGGGTGCAGGCGCATCGCCCGCTGATCGAGGCCGAAGGGTTCAGACTCGTTTCGCTTCCCTGGCGGCGGCGCGGCGGCTCGCGCTGGGATGAGTTGCGCACCATCTGGCAACTTTATCGGCTGATGCGCCGCGAGCGGCCGGAGCTGGTCCATCTGATCGCGTTGAAGTCGATCGTCTATGGCGGTTTGGCCGCTCGGTTGGCCGGGCTGCGCGCGCGTGTTTCGACGGTAGCCGGGCTGGGATATGTCTTCACCTCCAAGAGCGTTCAAGCCCGGTTGCTGCGGCCGGCGCTGCGCCTGGCGCTGCGGATTGCGATGGCGGGGCAGGGCAGCCTGGTCACGGTCCAGAACCCGGATGACGGCAGGGTCCTATCGCGCGGCATCGTGCGGCCCGAGCGGCTGGTGCTGATCCGCGGCTCCGGCGTCGACACCGAGAAATTCGCGCCGGCGCCGGAGCCGGGCGGCGTGCCGGTCGTCGCCATGGTCTGCCGGCTGGTTCGCGACAAGGGCGCCGGCACTCTGGTCGCGGCGGCGCGGCAACTGAAGGCGGAAGGTGTGGCGCTTCGCGTGCGGCTGGCCGGCGCGCTCGACCCGGAGAACCGCGACGCCCACACGCGTGACGAGATCGAGGGCTGGGTCGCCGCCGGGCTGGTCGAGTGGAGCGGCCCCATCGATGACGTCCCGTCGCTGTGGCACACGAGTCATATCGCCGCGTATCCGTCGGCTTATGGCGAAGGAATCCCGAAGACGCTGCTTGAAGCCGCGTCCTGCGGCAAGCCGATCGTGACGACGGATATGCCGGGCTGCCGCGAAACGGTCGATGACGGCGAAAGCGGCTTTCTTGTGCCGCCGGGCGACGCCGCGGCCCTGGCCGACCGGTTGAAGCGGTTGGTCGAAGATCCCGCGCTGCGCCGGCGCATGGGCACGGCGGCCCGCGCCAAGGCGCTGGCGGAGTTCGCCGATCGGCGGATCGTCGCCGAGACGCTCGCCGCCTATCGGCGCGCGCTCACCGGCCCTTAGGCGGCTCGACGATAGTTGGAGCCGGGCTCTCCGCCGCAAGATGCTGGCGCGGCGGCAGCTTGTGGTCTGCCAGGCATTGATCGACCGCGCCGTCGCGCTTCTGCAGCGAGACCAGATCATGGTCTGGAAAAGCCTTGGTCGCATCGGCGACACATTTATCGGCCGCATGCCAGCGGGCGAAATTCTGGTTCTGGATCGTGTTCGCCTGAGCGAATGCCTGATCGGCGGTGCCGAGGGCAACGAGGACACCGAGAGCGGTTAGCGGAAAACGGAGCATGATCCTATCCCTTCGGGACGAGGCGAATTCGAGGCGGTAGCAACGATACCAGGCCGAACGCGCGGCAGGGGCGGTCATCCCACCGACATGACAGCGACCGTGCGCGGCGTTTGCGCGCGGTACCGCCGGGGCAGGATGACTGTGAAGACCGTATGACGGCCGGGCACGCTGTCCACGCTGATTTTGCCGTTATGCTTCCGTGCCACGATGTCATAGCTGAGGCTGAGGCCGAGGCCGGTGCCCTCGCCGGTCGGCTTGGTGGTGAAGAACGGCGTGAATAGCTTCTTCTGGATCTCCGGCGCGATGCCGAGACCATTGTCGGCGACCTGGATCTCGACCGTCTCTTCATCGCCGGCGGTCGTGACCGCGACCCAGGCCTCGCCCGGTCTGGCCGGACGGCTTTCCGCCGCATAAAACGCATTCGACAGGAGATTCAGGATCACCCGGGTAATCTCCGCCGGGATCAACTCGGCCGTGCCGAGGCCGGCAGCCAATCTGCGCTCGACCGCGACGCTGAAATTCGGGTTCTGCGTGCGTGCGCCGGTGTGGGCCAGGTTCAGTGCCTCGTCGACCAGCTTGTTGAACTCGACGGTCTGCGGCGCCCCGGTGCCGTCGCGCGAATGCAGCAGCATGCTACGCACGATGCCGTCGGCGCGTTTGCCGTGGTCGCGGATCTTGGCCAGATTGCCGGTCAGCAGATGCAGGAGCTCGTCCACGTTGGCCCGATCGCCATCGCGCGCAGAGGCTTGCAGCTCATCGCACAATTCGAGCGACAGCGCGGCGAAATTATTGACGAAATTCAGCGGGTTCTTGATCTCGTGGGCGACCCCCGCGGTAAGCTGGCCGAGCGAAGCCAATTTCTCGGCCTCGACCAGGCTGGCCTGGGCGGCGCGCAGATCGACGAGCGCGCGTTCCTTTTCAGCCTCGCGCTGCGAGATCGTCCGCACGAAGAAGTCGAGGGCCCGCGACATTTCGGCAATCTCGTCGCCGCCATGCGTGTCGATCGGCGTATCGAGGCCCAATTGCCGATCGCGCATGCTGAGCTGCAGCCGGTACAGGCGGCGGATCACGCTCCGGAAGATATAGGCCAGGATTATCGCCGCCGCGAAAAAACCGACGACGACGAGGGCGATCAGGCCGCGAGCCGTCTCATTCGCATCCTCGCTTGTCGAGGCGCCGAGGTCGAGCGCCGCCTTGGATAAGCGTGCTAGCGGTGCCGATACCGCGTTGCTGAGCTGATTGGTAAGGAGCTGGTTTCGGTCCAGCGATATCTGTTCCATCCGCCTCGTATCGATCTGCTGGGCGCGCGTTTCAAGCAGGCCGTCGCTGTCGAGTCCGAGCGTCTCGAGTTCCGAGACGATGCCGGCGGCGGTGGCGCGTTCGGCGTCCGGCAGATGGGCGCCGATGGTGTTGATCCGCTTCAGGACTTCGGTGAGCTGAAAGCGGATGGAGTCGAGCGCTCCGCGATTCTGCGCGTCGGATGCGGTCAGCAGCAGCGCCAGCAACTCATCGCTGCGGCCGAGCCAGTCCTGAATGGTCAGCTGATCGTCGAGCAGCTGCGCTGTGGTCGGCCCCTTGGTGGATGCGGCGGACAACGCATCGCGCAGCCCGGCCATCTCATCCGCGCTGGCGTGAGTCCTTTCCAAGGCGTGGACACGCTCGCGGAGCTGGCGCATCTCCTGGCCCAGATCCTGGATACGCCGATCCTGGTCGATCTTGCGCTCGACCGCGGCGTCCAGGTCGTTCAGATTGTCGACGAGGTCGGCCTGCACCTGGGTGATCGCCGTCGCCTCATCGGCGCGGAGGCCGAAATCCCGTAGGGTATCGAGTTGCTGGTTGATCAGCGTGTTCTGCGCACCGATTTGGAGCATCAAGCCGCGCCGCTTGTACTGGCTTTCGGCGACGTCCAACTGGGGTGCGGTTGCGACGAGTTTTTGTGTCTCTTGCGTCAGAACGACGCTCGACGCCATGGCCGGTAGATATCGGCCGGAGAACTCGTCGAGTGCGCGCTGATAGGCGCGCAGTGCGACCACTGCGGTGCCGCCGGCGCCGGCGGTGAGCAGAACCAGGCCGGAGAGGCCGGCGAGCAGCCGGAAAGCGATGCCGAAACGGACTCCTTTCATCGCCGACCCGTGCAACGAGGACAATTTCGGCCGTGCGAAGCCGATTCCATGCTGCCGTTTATGCGCCGCTGTACCGCGCCGCGCAAGTATTGGCGTACTGCCCCCGTCTGCACCGTCAGGGCAGGGCGCGGCGGCCCCAGAATTCCGCATAGGCGCTGGCCGGCAGCCAATGGCCGGTCGGCTTGAAACCGGTCAGCCAATCCGGTACGACGTAAATTTCCGGTGCGTCGAACAGCGGCAGCGCGGGCAATACTTCGGCATAGAGGTCCTGGATGCGTTTCCACAGGCTCAGTCTTTGAAACGGATTGAGTTCGATCGTCAGATCGTCGAGCAACCGATCCATGCGCCGATCGTCCAGACCCGGATAATTCTGGCCCGAGAAATTATTCGACGGTCCGGGAATCGCGTCGCGCCGGAACATCGATTCCGGCGGGTATTCAGGTGCCACGACCCAGGTGAATAGCGCGGCTTCGAAATCGCGATGCGGCAGTTCTACGGCGTAGAGCGACGGGACATGGGCGATTTCGACCGCGACGCCGAAGCGCTGCCATTGTGCTGTAACCAGCGCCGCGACCCGGTCGAGCTTCGGGCTCGGTTGCGGCACTGACAAGACGAAGGCGAAGCGTTTGCCGGACGGGTCGTGCCAGTTGCCCGCGGTGTCCCGACGATAAGCAGCGGCCTCGAGGAGCGCCGCTGCCTGCGCAGGGTCGAAGGGATAGCGGTGGATGTCGGGATCGTAGCCGGGATCCTGCGGTGCCAGGAAGGAATGAGCGACGAAACGGGCATCGCCGAACAGCGTTTGTGCGATTGCCGAGCGATCGAGCGACAGCAGAAGCGCTTGACGGACCCGCGCGTCTGTCAATGGTCCGTCGGCAAGATTCATATCGATATGCGTATAGCTGGCACTCGCGGCCGGCCGGACGTCGAGCTGCCGATTCGTGCCTTGGGCCAGGACTGCGGCGTCGTCGTACTGCAGGACGCCTTCCTGCAGTAGGTCGACCGCGCCGGCGGCCAACGCCGCAGTGGCTTCCTTGGCCGACGGGTAGATCCGGGCGACGATCCGGGCAAAACCAGGGGCGTGACCGGTCCAATACGGGTTACGCTCGAACACAGCCTCCCGGTTTTGCTCGTATCGCGTAAGGCGGTAGGGACCGAGCCACAGCCCGGGCGTCGTGGGCGCCACGGTGTAAGCCGAGAACTTCCGGTACTGGCGTTTGTCGGCGAGGCCGCCGAAGATCGGCCCTTCGATATGCGCCGGCAGGATCTCGAACGAGTAGGGCAGGTTGAACTGGTAGTGAACACGGTCGTAGTGGAGTACGAAGCGCTTGTCGTCGAGCGGCGTTACGCTGCTGATATGGCGGAATATCTCCTGGCTCGGGTAGCCGATATCGGGCGTGCGCCCGACCTGCCACGTGAAGAGGATATCCGTCGTACTGACCGGCACACCGTCACCCCAGCGCGCATCCGGGCGCAACGTGAAGGTCACGTCGAGGCCTTGGCCATCGTCGTCCTGCGGCAATCGCACGACCTTTGCCAAGCCGTTCTCGATGGTAGGTAGCGTCGTGCACAGAAAGCAGACGGGGGTCCAGCTGATGTCCGGGGCCGAGAGCGGCCGATGGCCGAAGCTGCGCAGATAGTTTTCGCTGCCTGTCGGCGCGTTGGGATGCAGCGAGGTGATCGGGCCCGTGACGCCAATCGTCAGCGTGCCTGCGGCCGCGGGGCTCGTGAGTGAAGGCGAGGGCATTTGTATCGGCGGCGTCTCGCCCTGCACGCGCAGCAGCGCCGCGGAGAGCAGCGCCAGCGACAAAAGCGTTGTCGAGGCAATCGCCCAAACCCGCAGACGACCGGTGTTCCGCCTCGCAGCCACGATCAAAACATGCCTCACTCGCAGACTCGGCGGATCGCTCGCGCCCGCCTAGGCATAGCAATGCGTGGTTTACGCCATCATAATGATGGACCATGGCATGAGCTGGCGAGCGCCGGGATGCCGGCAATCGGGAATTGGATAAAACTGGTGCCGGGTGCAGGAGTCGAAGCTGCGACCTTCAGTTTGCAGAATCCGCCGTCACCGATTACCATGAAAAACCGCTGAGTGTCTTGCTTACTTGGCCATTCGGAATTCCGTGTAATTGCGCTGAGCTACCGGCAAGAACGAGGGGTTTTGTTACCCATCTGACAAGGACAGCGAGATGACTACCGCCGGCGCCGCCGCCGACATGGGTCCAGCGCTTGTACTCCCGCCCGACTTCGCCGTGCGCCCTTGTGCCACCGCCGGGCTCGCTGTTGGCCGGTTCGGACTGGGCAATGACGGTCAAGGCTCTCGCTACCCGCTTCGAACAGGTCGTTGAGGTGAGTACGGACCTCCTCCGCAGAGCGAACTCGGACATGGAGGCCCAGCGTGCGCACCGCCAGTGGAACGACATCAACTCACTCAGAAACCGAAATCGCCCAGTAATCTTGGCGTGACCTCATAGACGCTTTCGTTCCAGGCACGTTCCGAACACAGTATCGCGGCGCTCCTCAGCTTCGGGCCGATTAAGGTCGCAACCGCGTCCGGTCCGAGGCAAGCGGACACCTGTCGCTTGACCCCGGCCAAGGCAATTTATTGCGAGCTTAGCCCTGCGGGTCAGAAGATCATCCGCGCCCTGCGACGAGAGTCTCCGGTGGAACGACATGGATGAGATTTCGGCCAACCAGTCAGAGGTGACGTGCGATGTGCTGGTCATCGGCGGCGGCACTGCCGGGCCGATGGCGGCCTACAAGGCGAAGAGCCGCCACCCTGATGCCAAGGTAGTGTTGCTTGAGAAAGCCAATGTCAAGCGATCCGGCGCCATCTGCATGGGTATGGACGGCCTTAACAACGCCGTCATACCCGGATATGCGACGGCGGAGCAGTACACGAAAGAAATCACCATCGCCAATGACGGCATTTGCGATCAGGCGCCGGTCTACGCCTATGCCAGCCGCTGCTTCGACATCATTCAGGAGCTCGATCGCTTCGGCATCCGTTTTCAAAAGGATGAGAACGGTGAATACGACGTCAAGAAGGTGCATCATCTCGGGACCTATGTCCTGCCGATGCCGAATGGCGACACGGTCAAGAAGGCGCTCTATCGGCAGCTGCGCGGCCGGCAGGTGCTGATTTCCAACCGCTTTATGGCGACCCGCCTGCTGACCGCGGCGGATGGCCGCATCGCAGGTGCCGTCGCCGTCAATACCCGCACCGCCGACCTTCTGGTCCTGCGTGCCAAGACGGTGATCCTGTGCCTCGGTGCCGCCGGCCGGCTTGGCTTGCCGCAATCAGGCTATCTCTGGGGCACCTATGAGAACGCCACGAATTCCGGCGATGGCTATGCGATGGCGCTCCATGCGGGGGCCGGCCTCGCCAACCTCGAATGCTACCAGATCAACCCACTGATCAAGGACTATAACGGTCCTGCCTGCGCCTACGTGGCAGGCCCGTTCGGGGCCTATACCGCCAATGCTGCCGGCAACCGCTTCATCGAATGCGATTACTGGTCAGGCCAGATGATGCAGGAATTCTACAATGAGCTTCGATCTGGCAAGGGGCCCGTCTTTCTGAAGTTGAACCACCTGCACCCGGACACGATTGGTACGATTGAGGAGATCTTGCACAAGGTCGAACGACCATCGCGCGGCCGGTTTCACGAGGGCCGCGGTACCGATTATCGTGCCCAGATGGTCGAGATGCATATCTCGGAGATCGGCTTCTGCTCCGGCCACAGCGCCTCGGGTGTCTTTGTCGACGAATTCGCGCGTACGACGGCCGCCGGCCTGTATGCCGCGGGCGATCTAGCCAATGTGCCGCACAATTACATGCTCGGCGCCTTCACCAACGGCGCCATCGCTGGTGAGCACGCCGCCGACATGGCACGCCAGATCACCCTTGCCGATTATGATCCCGCTGACGTCGCGCGCGAGCGCGACCGGGTATTAGCGCCGACACGGCGCGAAGACGGGATTCCGCCCAACCAGATCGAATACAAGACCCGCCGGCTCGTGAACGACTATCTTCAGCCGCCCAAGGTGACGGCCAAGATGGAGCTGGGCCAAGCGCGTTTCGCCGAAATTCGGGAGGATCTCGATACACGGATGATCGCGCGGAACGCTCATGAATTGATGCGCGCGCTGGAAGCCGCCTCGATCCTGGACTGCGCCGAGATGGCTGCAGCGGCGTCGCTGTTCCGCACGGAAAGCCGCTGGGGTCTCTATCACAACCGCGTCGACCATCCCGACAAGAACGACGCCGAATGGTTCTGTCACACCATCCTGCGCAAGCGGGATGGGCAGATTTCCTGCGAGAAGCGCCCCGTCGCCCCATACATCGTGCCGATTGAGGATGCTGAGCGCGGCGCCTACGATCGGCACCGCATCAGCCGCCCAACTTGAATTGGAAAGAGACGTCCCATGCCGCTTGCTCAGACCCCAAGCACGGTTCCCGTTCAGATCGATGCCGGCAAGTGCATCGCCGACAAGGGCTGCAATGTCTGCGTCGATGTCTGCCCGCTCGATGTCCTGCGGATCAGCGAAGAGACGGGCAAGGCCTACATGAAATATGACGAATGCTGGTATTGCCTGCCCTGCGAGGCCGATTGCCCGACGGGCGCGGTGACGGTCAGCATCCCGTATCTGCTGCGCTGAGCAGGAGGCCGGACAGTGGGAGCGGACCCTTTCGAAGCCTTCGGCGAGGTCGAGGCGATTGCGCTGCGCCTCGCGGACGCCGATTGCGAGGTGCGCCGCCTGGCGGTGATCGGGCTGGCAGAAACAGCGGACGAGACGGCCCTGCCGTATCTGGCCGCTGCAATTGAGGATTCAGCTTCAACTGTACGCCGGCAGGCGGCGCTGTCCCTGGCCGATTTCGATGGCCGCGCGGCGGCGGAAGCGCTGGCGCGTGGGCTTCAGGATGTGGATCCCGCCGTGGCCTCGGCAGCGGCCGCCAGCGTTGCCGAGCTCAAGCAGCCCGACGCCGGTCCGCCGCTGCTGGCGCTGGTCGGGCATGTCGATCCACGCGTCCGCGAAGCCGCCCTCCGCGGCGTGAAGGCGCTGCGGCTGCTGGACGCACTCGCCCCGGCAATCGCCGCCCTGCAGGACCCGGATCCCGCCGTGCGGGTTCAGGCGGTCGGCGTGATCGGTTATCTCAAGCGTGACGATACTCTGCCGGCATTGATCGGCAGGGTGCGGGACGCCAGGCCGGAAGTGCGCGTCGCGGCGGTCGGCGCGCTCGCCTTCGCCAGCCGTCCGGTCGCGGTGGAGGCGGTTGCGGGCGCGATCAGCGATGACGACTGGCGCGTGCGCTGCGTCGCCGCCGAAACCGTCGGCAAGTTTGGCAGGGATGCTGAGATCCCGGCCTTGATCGCTGCCTTGAGAGATGAATACTGGCAGGTCAGGCAGCAGGCCCTGCGCAGCCTCGGGAAACTGACTGCGCGGCGGGCGGTGCCTGCGATCTTAGTAGCGCTTGACGAGCCGCTGCCGGCGCTTCGTAAGGAGGCGGCGGCGGCCCTGGGGGAGATCCAGGCGCCCGAAGCGAGGGCGGCGCTTGATGCGCGGACCGGCGACCCCGATCCGGACGTGCGCAAGACCGCGCGCTGGGCCTTGGGCCGGTTGCCGCCAGTTTGAACCGGTCATCCAGCCCCGTTGGACAGCATCTGGTGAAGCAGATCCGGCCGGTCGATCCGGATCGATCGCCGATCGACCGAGATGATGCCGGATTTCTCGAAGCGCTTGAGCATCATGGTCACCCATTGCCGCGTCGATCCGACCATCGCGGCGATCTGGTCATGAGTCAAGGTGCGCTCGATCAGCACGGCGGTCCCCGCCGGCGCGCCGCGCAGCGCGCCCAGGTTCACCAGGAATTGCGCCAGGCGTTCGATGCCGGAGCGGGTGCCAAGCATTTGCGCCATGGCGGAATAGCACTTGCCCTTCGCAATCAGGCCTTCGATCAGGCAGAGCGCGAAATTCGGCATCTGCGTGAGCAGCATCTGGAGCCGCGACGCCGGCAGGACCGTCAGAAGACTATCCTCGACGGCCTCGCCGGACCAGACATGCGTGCCGCCGATGATCTCGGGGCCCCCGATGAAATGGCCTTGCGGCCAATAGGCGAGCGTGACCTCTCGACCCGACGGCGCCGTGTAGTAGACGCGGATCCGGCCCTCATCGATCAGAAAGATGCCGTCATGGGGCGCCCCTTGCGCAAAGACCACGCCGCCGGCCTGGACCGAAAGCGGTCGTCCGAGGGCGCGGATGCGCTGCCTGTCGGCACGCGTCAGGCGGTCCAGGAAGCCGGCTCCCTGGTTCAGCTCTTCGATGGTCTCGCAAAGAAACAGCGCCGTCGTCGGGGCCGCCGCCGCGAGCGTCCGCACGGATTGATCGCTTCCTGTCATGTAGGCCTCCTGCCGCAGTATATCGGACCGAAAGTGGCGGCATCGCATTCACAAGTCAAAAATGAAATTTCCAAAGAAACAACGAGACGATTGTGTATTTACCGATCGGGCCGCCGCCCGGGCCGGTGCCGGGCGGCGCATTCGCATGAGGGCGGCCGTCTGGGTTCCGGAACGGCGGCGCTGCGACGGCCACGCGGAGCGCGATCTCAAATCGGGCCACGCGAGGTCAGAAGGTAGCAAGGCGCGCCCGTGCGCTGGCGGGAGCGTTCGAGTGCGTTCGCATCGATGTCATGCTGGAACGCCGCCACACGCGCGCCATCGATTTCCAGAACATCCCCAAGGCGATGGAACCGATACCCGGCCCGCCGAAAAATCGGCTCCATGCCGACATACGAGACGGACACGAGGTGGCGCAGGCCGGTCCAGTGTCCATAGGCTTGCAGGCCCCACAACAAGGCCGCGCATACGTCGATCCGACGGTCGGCCGACCCGGCAGCCGGCGTCCGGAATTCCGGAGCGACGACAAAGCGCGTGACTTCGAAGACCTTCGGATCCGCCGGCACTCGGCCGTGAACCAGGTGTGAAAACACCTCGCCGAGCAGGCTGCGCCGTGACGTATCGAGCAGCCGCGCCCCGCCGGCGAGCCGACCGCCTGCGGCGGTCACAAGAAGATATACGGCGTTCCCGTCGTCGAACTGGTCTTCTTCCAGGCCAGGTTCGCGGCACGGGATGCGCCAGCCGAGCCCGGCGACAAAGGTCTGATAGCGAAGCGACGCGAAGGCCCGGAGCATTTCGCCGTGACCATCGGCATTGGTACGATCGATGACGTGTATCATAAGAAAATCATCCCAGGATGACCGACACGATCGGCCCCTGATATCGTCGAATTCCGATAAAAACCCCTCGGTGATACGCCCTGGGATAAATCTGGAGGGCTGGGGGCCTTGTCGGTCGCTGCAGCGCACAAATCGGGTCGGCGCGACAACCGCGATGTGGGAAAGCCCTGGGAAAGCCCCTAGCTTCTTCGCTTGTGAGGCTTGTCATACGGTTGAACGCACCGATCACCTCGGCTTCGGGCGTCTCGTCGGCAGACTGACTGCCGAATTATTAGAGTGTTGGCAGATTTGACCCCAGGCTGCGCCGAGTAGCCTGTAGTGTGAACGGATCAGAACAGGTAGAAACCATGAATATACTGATCGCGCGTCAGTTACCGGAAAATCTGGAAACACTCTTAGTCAATGACAACATCATTTATCGTCCGGATCTCGCAATAAAAAATCAGGAATGTCTACGGACAGCCTTGATCAGAAATGTACCGGACGCACTGATCACCAATGAAATTCCCGCTCACTCGACCTTATGCGGCTGGCGGCAAGCAATGAAGGGGAGGCGGAACCTAACCGTCATCCACATCACCGACCAAGACCTGGCCGCGTTCCGGTTACCGGAAATTGGCGGCATATTTTATTATCGGATAGATCCGCGGAATTCGGCCTGCGCCGACGAGGACGCCTTGCTCATGGCGGAGACCGCCGGACGACGTTCCGTGGCGACTGGCGTCCCGATTGGTCGGAGAGACGCGGCGGCGAACTGCGGCCGCGGCCGGGACGTGACTCTCGTAGGCGGCGGCATCGTCAACCTGATCACCGCCTACTACTTGATCAAGGCGGGCTACAGCGTCACCGTGCTCGAGCGAGCCTCCGATCCCGCGCTCGATGGCGACTGGCGGCGGCAAGGCTGCACCTATGCCGGCGGCGATGCCAGGATCTTCTCGCTCAACGAGGGTCGGCATCACCACTTCAAGGATTTGACTGTTACACCGGCGACCAACACGCAATTCGATCGCGTCCTGCGCGACGGAGGCTGGCTCGTCAACCCGGTTACCGCGTATGATGGCCAGAGCCGCAAATGGATCGACGAATTCCATACGGTCCCGCCATGGCTGGCCAAGCGTTTCAACCAGGATATCATAGGCTTCAACCAGGAAAGCGCGTGGCTCTGGCGCGAGATGATGGCGGATGCGCCTGAATTGTTTCGGGGAGTGGGCTTTCACGACGGCTTGCTGCGGCTGTATCCGACCGATGCGCATTATGGCAAGGCCCTGGCGGCCGAAGGCGAAATTGGCGCGATCATTCGCGAAATCGACATGCGACGGCTGCCGGTCGAATTTCCCTCGTTGCACGAAGCCTGGGAGGCCGGTGCAATTGGCGGCGCGCTCGAAGTGGTCGGTTTTTCGGTCAATGTGCACAGATTCGCCGAGACTCTGCGGAACTATCTCGCGGCCCAAGGCTGCAGAATCTGCTGGAACGCCGAAGTCGACAAGATCTTGCGCGACAGAGAGGGGCGTGTCATCGCGCTGGAGATGAGCGACAACACGGTGGTCATGTCGTCTCATTACGTGATTTCGCCAGGTGCGTTCGGCAACGAAATCCTGACTGGCTTCCGCAGCGAGGGGAAGGTTGCGGCGGTTGCCGGCATGTGGTTGGCGCTGCCTGACGACAAGGATCGGCCTTTGGATCGGCCATTGAAGGTGCGCCGAACCGGATTTGCCGCGGACGGCGCCGCCGAAGGCGCGAATGTCATTTCCGGCACGTACGCCAATGGACAGCCGATCATTCAGGTCAGCGCCGGTCACGGCTTCGTCGGAGCCGATCCGGGCAAGCTGGACGAGGCCCAACTCGACGATTTGACGCGGACCGTGCATGAAGCGGCCCGGCAGTATTTTCCGCGGAAATACGAGCGTGCGCTTGCGCAAGGTCTGCTGCGTCCGCCCTACCGCTATTGCATCCGGCCGTGGACGCCATCGGGACTCGGGCTGTTCGAAACCGTGCCAGGTGCGGGCGGCGGTTTGACGATTGTCACTGGCGGGCACAATACCGGCGGCTTCGCGCAGTCCCCGAGCGTCGGCCAAGCTGTCGTCGCCGCGCTGGCCGGTCGAGAACACCCGATGCATACACTCTATCACCCCGACCGATATGCAAGTTTCTACGGTTCCGGCGGCACCGCGGCGGAATCGGAGCCGTTTCTCCTGCCGTCGAGAGCGCGTTCGGAAGGGCCGTCGGCAGGGCGGGAGGAAGCTGACCCGGAGGGCGCCTACGGCTCGGCTGATTTGGTAGGCGCAAGCTGAGCATAAGCACGCTGCTGCCAGCGATGACCCCGGCCGTTCCGAGCACCGACCGCTGCCCAATTGCAAAGACCCGACATCGAGAAGTTTGCCCATGGACGCCCTGAGCCAAGCATTCGAGCCTGCGAGCGTGCGGATTGCCATCGTCGGGCTGGGCCCCTTCGGCCTGTGCGTCCTCGAGACCCTGCTGCGCCATATACGAGACGACGACGCAAGATCGTCGTGGCCGGAACACTCGGTCGTCATTGATATCATCGAACCGAATGAGGCAGGCGTGGGCGTTCATAAGCGGGATCTGCCGGATTATCTTCTGCTGAACACGGCTTGCGGCCAGCTCGACCTGTTCGGCAGTCGTTTCTTCTCGGCGGCCATGCCGTTTCCGATGCCGAGCTTCCTGCAATGGCTCGGTGCCAGAGATTACAGGATCGGACCCGACGGGCGCGCCACAAGCTCTGGCGACGGCCGGCCGGTCGGGTCGGACGATTTTCTGCCCCGGCGGCTGTTCGGCGGCTATCTGAACTGGGTTTACCAGCACCTGGCGGAGCACGCACCCGCCTCGGTGCAAATTCGCCTGCACCAGGCCGAAGCCGTTTCGGTTCAGCCGTTCAAAGGCCGAGAAAAAATCACGACCAACCGCGATGAGATCATTGTGGTTGATCACGTCTTCCTCACGACCGGGCACACCGACAACGTCCAGGAAGAGGGCGGCGCTGGCGTTCGAATGCCGTATCCGGTCGCAGACTTGTCGTCGGACCGGCTGTGCGATCGAGATGTCGCCATAGCCGGCATGGGCCTCGTCGCTGTCGACGTCATTACGGCGCTGACCACCGGGCGCGGCGGCACATTCCATCCCGGCCCGGAGCCGGGCCGGCTTCGTTACCAGGCCGGCGGCCGAGAGCCGAGCATTTATCTCTACTCACGAAACGGACTGCCGTTTCTTTGCCGGCCCAGGGCGAGCGTCGACATTACAGGGGATTTTCGTCCGGTCGCCTGCACTCAGGAAGCCGTCAGGAAGTTGCAGTCCACGCGAGGGCGGCTCAACTTCCGAGAGGATGTCCTACCGCTCATTTTCGCCGAAATGACCATCATGTTCTATGGTCGCCACGCCGAGCTGGCCGATGGCGCGCCGATCGCGGCGACGGCGGCGTCACTGGGCGATGCCTGGCTCGCGGACGGGCTGCAGGCAGCGTTGGAGCCTTATCGGGCGCGCTTCGGAGCGTTCGACCCTCAAGAGCTGCTGTTCGGCCCGCCGCAGCATAGCTTCGCCAGTTCTGAGGTCTACGAGCGGTTCTTTTATGATTATCTTCGGTGCGATGTTGAGGAGGCCAGCAAGAGCGAACACGGGAGCCCGATGAAGTCGGCGATTGAGCTTCTCCGAGTGCTGCGCGATACGATTCGCCAGGCGGTCGAGTTCGACGGGCTGGAGGAAGCTTCGCGCCTGGAGTTCGACAGTGTAACGGCTTCGATGATCAATCGCGTTGTGGTCGGGCCGCCGATCCAACGCGGGGCGGAATTGCTGGCGCTCATGGACGCCGGCATCGTGCGTGCGCCATTCGGGCCGGCACCGGCCGTGCGGTCCCGCGCGAGTGAGCGGCGGTGGCTGATTTCGAGTACCAAGTTGGACCGCGGGATACAGATCGAAGTTTCTGCCATCGTCACCGGTCACCTCGCGGCACCGTCTGTCGATCGGTCGCAATCGGAGTTGCTGCGCCAGCTCACCGCGGATCGACGGGTCCGTCCGTTCAAGCGCGGCATGAGCGGTGCCGGCATCGATGTCGATCGGAGTGGCCATCCGAGGAACGCCGCCGGGACGGTCGAGCCTAATATCACAGTGTTTGGGCCGCTGGCCGAGGGCAGCCGTTATTTCGTCCACTACATTCCGTCGCCGAGAAGCCGGTTCCGCGCCTTCATCGACGCCGATGCCGCGGTCGCTGCGCTTCTCGCACGCTATCGAAGCGGCAACCAGGCGGCCGCCGGGCAGGCAGGCTGAAGCGCGACGCCGCCGACGCTTCCGTCTTCAGTCCCAGTCGAGAAAGGCGTTGCAGTAGACAAACAGGATGCCGACGCCCGCGAGCATTATCATGTTGGCGACCACGAGGAGAAAGCCGAAGCGCACCAGCCGGTGCTCCTCCTCCCGGCTCGGCCGCGCCAAGCCGACTATCAGGGCGACGATCGGCAGGGAGCCCAGCGCCCCGTGCCCGGCGGCACTGTTCTGCAGGGCGGCCAACCAGTTGAGGTGCGCGGAACCGAGATAGGCGATGGATGACATCGCTACCGCATTGCCGCCGATATTCGACCCTGTAACATATCCGGAAAGCACGCCGAGTACAGCGATCAGCGGCGTCAGCGTCGCCTGATCCAGCCGTCCCAGCGCCGGCCGCAGCGAATCGAGAAAACCCGCCTTGACCAGGAGCTGTGACATGAGCAGAAAAAAAACTATTGTCAGCAGTGGCTTGGCTGCGCGGCGGGCAAGCGTCTCAGCGCTGACCGCTTGACGGGCGCGCAACATCGAGGTCAAGCTCACGATGAGCAGTGCAGGTCCCGGCGAGGTCAAGGGATTCCAGCTGATGTCAACGCCGTGCACGACCAGCGCCGAATCCGTACCCGTCGCGGCGACGGCCAGGCGGACGGCGAGGAGAACACCAAGCAGCGCCAAATAGGGCCATGCCTCGCGCGGGAAGGACAGCGATGAACATCGCTGTAGTCTTGCCACGAGCACGCCGATCAGCACCACGCACGCTCCTGCGCCGACGCCGGCCAGCTCGGGCCCTGCTGTCCGATTCAGCCAGAACAGCGTGGTCATGAACACGAGCCAGGCGAGGATGCCAGCGGCATAGATACCCATGCCGCGCCGTCCGGAGATCCACAGCGCCATGACGACCAGGGCGAGAAAGACGGGCGCGCTGGCGATGGTCGACAGCTGGCCGAGCAGCGCCGGGCGAAGGTGTGCCAGCTTAGCGCCGACGAGCGTCGGCAGTCCGAGAATTCCCCAGGGCATGATGCCCATGCCGGCCAAGGCGATGCGCAGCGCCCTGTTGCGCTCGACCAGCGAGAGCAAGAGCGGCACCGTCGCGATCAGCGACACGCCGAAGCCAGTCATGGCTTCGAGCATCGGGGCGAGCCCGAGCACGATGAAGATCACCTGCTGGCCGCTGCTCCAGCCGAGCCGGCGGATCCAATCGACGAGCGCCTGGTTGGAACCGCCCGGCTCGATCGACATGACGAAGGCCAGACCGGGCAGGATGACGGCCGCGATGCTGCCGAACAGAACAGCCGTGTCGAATCCGATCGCCGTGGCCGTCTCCGGCGTCACTCGTGCGCCGAGGCCGGCAGCCCACAGGATCGCCGCGAGAGCAGCACCTCCGATCGCCGCCTGCTCGGGCGGCCGGCGGAAGAGCAAAATCATCGCGATGACAAGCAGAATCGGTGAAATCTGGGCAATGGCGATCATGCTTTTTGTCCCCGCCATCGGCGGCGCACAGGCGAGATCGCGTCCATGCGAGATTTGGTACCTTTATCGGTGGGAATAACGATAAGTCATCGCGAGAAGCGACTTATGAGCTGGGCGTCCTGCCGCCGTCAATACCGCCAACCCCTATGAGTTGGCCTAGGGATTGGTCGAACGACTTCTCCAGGCGGCCGGATTCCGGGCTCTGCGACACTAGGCGAGACAGGCGGTAGGCGCCCAGGACGGGCGTCGGCCCACTCAGGGACCAAGACCCTGGTGATTTTCCCAGGCTGCGGTGCCGGCGCCAGCCATGTCAAGGATGGCCGAAGTACTGTATACGGGATCGAGAACTCCAGGGAAAAGGCTCGTGCAAACGAGAGTTAGTGGTTAGCCGGTCTCCTCTTTCAGGCTGTAGAACGGAGGGGAATGGTTTAACACGAGCGCCATCTTTGTAGGATTCTCATTTGTCAGTTTCCTAACAGAGGATTCTGTTATGCTCCATCAACTGATCACCATATTGAGCGTCTCGTCGCTTGTCGTCGTAATATTTTACCTTGCCGAACTCCTCGGGGGGAAAGCGCGAAAGTTGTCGGCGAGCGATATTATTATAGACTTGTCGACATTCGTACTACCAGACGTCCTGCTCGATCCCACTATCGTGATGATAGTGGCATGGGGAACGGCGACTTTACTGCCGGGGAAGGCGGGCGCCTTGGCCAATACGCCGGTATGGCTGCAGTTTGTTGCCTTCCTGGTGTTCGAGGACATGGTCAATTACTGGTGGCACCGCTGCGCCCACACCTTTCCGAAGCTGATGTGGCCGATGCATCTGGCGCACCATACGCCGACTTACATGAGCGCGACTATTTGCCGGCGCAATAGTTTCCTCTATACTTTCTTATTTCCCAACCGGTATTTCGCTGCGGTGCTTGTCTATCTGGGGTACGGCGAGACTTTCGTCTGGTATTCGGCGATCAAGAACGTCGTACTGACCGGCGCCCATAGCGACCTGCGCTGGGATTCGTTCCTCTATCGCTACAAGTTCCTCGAGCCGGTTGCTTGGCTTGTGGAACGGACGATCTCTACGCCGGCAACCCATTTTGCCCATCACGCGCAGCGTGAGGATGACGGTATCGGGTTCTACAATGGCAACTACAGCAATCTGCTATTCTTCTGGGACGTTTTGTTCGGAACGGCTAAAATCACGCGGAAGTATCCGCTGGAATTTGGTGTCGTCGTCGATCCTGTGACGGGGCCGGAGCCGTGGTATGTCCAGCTCTTCTATCCGCTGCTCTCGCGGACGCATCAGGCCGCCGCTGAACCGGCACCCATGCTGTCCGAGCGGTAAGCGAGCGGCGCCCGCTAGACCCCTCAATCCTTTCGCTGTGGTGGTGCGCATTGCGTTTCTGCAAGTCTTCCGGGCTAGGTTGTGATGCCGGAGCCTGTGCCGCTCGAAGAGGGTTGTCTCTCGCAGGGCGAAGTCGATCAATCGGCGCGGCGACGTTCTTAGTGCCGATGATCGCAGCGCTTGCCGGCTGCGATCTTGGCCCACGCTACCAGCGCCCAGATATCTCGTCGCCCGGCACTTGGCGGGAGGCCGGTGACGGCCAGGCAGCGGCGCTTTGGCCGTCGGCGGATTGGTGGAAAGGTTTCGGTTCGTCTGAACTCGATCGGCTCGTCGCGAAGGCGCAGGCAACCAGTTTCGATCTCGGTGCGGCGGCCGCGCGGGTGCGGAAGGCCGATGCGCTTGCCCGTGTCGCCGGTGCCGCGCTGCTTCCGACCGTGACCGCTGCTGCCGGTGGCGCAAGCGAAAGGGTATTGCTGCCGATCGATGGCGGCCTGCGTGTCCAGACCCCAAACTATGATCTCGCGCTGAATGCCGCTTACGAAATCGATTTCTGGGGCAAGAACCGCGCTGCGGTCGCCGCGGCTACGGCGACCGCCCAAGCGACGCGCTATGAGCAGCAGGTCGTGGCGCTCACCGTCGTCACCACCGTCGCAACGAGCTATTTCGACGTTCTGGCGCTCCAAGAACGGCTCGAGGTCGCGCGTGCCAACCTGGCGGCTGCCGAAAGTACACTAGAAGTCATCACGGGGCGGCGGGAGATCGGCACGGCCATGGACCTCGACGTGGCCGAGCAACAAACTATTGTGGCGGGCCTGCGCGCCGTCATCCCATCGCTCGAGCAGCAGATATCTCAGACGACCGACGCGCTGGCCGTCCTTGTCGGCACGCCGCCGGAGGAATTGGCGCTGGCGCCGGCGTCGTTCGACGAACTGACCTTGCCGCCGATTGCGCCCGGCCTCCCGTCCGACCTGCTGGAGCGCCGCCCCGACATTGCGGAGATCGAGGCTCAGCTCAAAGCCGCGAATGCCGATATCACGGTGGCCAGAGCAGAATTCTTTCCCAGTTTCGATCTGACGGCCCAAGGTGGCTTCGGGAGTTTGGCGCTGGCGCACTTCCTTTCACCGGCGAGCGCGATATACAACCTGGCGGCTTCGGCAACGCAGCCGATTTTCGAGGGTGGACAGCTGGAAGGGCGCCGGGACTTCGCGCTGGCGAGCTTTGAAGAACTGGTCCAGACCTATCGCAAGTCGATCATCTCGGCGTTCGGCAACGTCGAAGATGCCCTTGCTGCAGCGCGGCGCACAGGCGAGCAGCAGACGGAGCAGGAGGCGACGGTCAAGGCGGCTCGCCTATCCTTCGAGATTGCTCAAGGCCGCTATAACGGCGGTTTGGTCGATTTGCTCACCGTGCTGACCACAGAAAACGCCCTGTTTCCAGCGCGTGATGCACTGGTCCAGGTCAAGCTAGCGCATTTGCAGGCCGTTGTCAGCCTGTTCAACGCGTTGGGTGGCGGCTGGGAATCGGAGGAACTGGCGGGCGTCGAGCTTGGCCCGCGCCATGCGGCGCAGGCGATGTAAGTGACGCGGACTCCGACGACCGAGTCGTCGGAACACCGGGCGGGCGCATCATTGTCGACACACCGTTTTGTCGGAGGCGAGGCATGAAGTCGGGCCGGGGTATAAGCAAGGTTCTGTTCTGGATGGCGGCCGGCATGCTCGTCGCCTCGGGGGCGCGCGGCGACAGCATCCCGTTCAATATCGGTACGACCGATACCGTGACAAACACGGTTACGACCGGCATTGTTATCCGCAAGCTCAATCTTCTACAAAAGTATTTGCCCAATACGGGGGCTTATTCCGGTAAGTCGATCGAAGTATCTTGGCAGAATTTTACCTCAGGACCTCCGATAACTAACGCGATGATGGCCGACAAGCTGCAGGTCGGGGCGATGGGGGACTACCCGCTCGTGATTAATGGCAGCACGTTTCTCGGTAATAAGGTCAGTCATTCGGCGCTTGTCGCGGTCGCCGGCTACAATCTATTTGGCTCTGGCAATGGTATCGTGGCCAATAAGGCGTCCCCATACTATTCGCTTCAGGATTTGAAAGACAAGGTTGTTAGCGTCCCGTTTGGTTCGGCGGCACACGGGATGGTTCTGAAGGCCCTGGCCGATGCCGGCTTGCCGGATACGTATTTTCATCTGGTAAATCAGAGTCCGGAGGTCGGTTCGACCAATCTTCAGGAACAGAAGATCGATGCCCATGCCGACTTCGTGCCCTTTCCGGAATTGCTGCCGTATCGCGGATTCGCGCGCAAGATTTATGACGGTGCCGAAACCAATCTACCGACTTGGCACGGCGTCGTCGTCCGCACGGATTTTGCGGAGAAATATCCGGAAATCATCGTCGCGTATCTGCGCGCAATCATCGATGCGGATGCCTGGGTCAAAGCCGACCCGAAGCAGGCGGCGGAAAAGATTGCTGAATGGACCGGGACCGATAAGGAGGTCGTTTATATTTTTCTTGGCCCTGGCGGTATCATGACTCTTGATCCGACCATCAAGCCAGCCCTCGTCCAAGCCGGCGGGACGACCGCAAAATTCCTCGAAAAGCTCGGCCGCGTCAGCGAATTCAGCGTCGATCAATGGGTCGATGACAGCTATCTGCGGAAAGCCTATGCCGAAGCCGGTCTCGATTACGACAAGGCCGCTGCGATCACTGTCAATTACGAGATTACCGGGGAAGACAGATTCTGCGGCCGGCCGATCGTCGAGCCGCGGGCGGGCGGGGAGATATGGATCAAGGATGGCGCGATCGAACCTCTGGCGACCACCGCCTGCCTGTTGCAAGCCTATGGCGATCTGTACGCCCGCGGCGAGAAGATCGACGTCGCATATGTGTTTGACCATTCTCGAGGCATCAAGCTGTTCGCAAGCTTCGCCTTCTACGTGGTGAACACCGCATCGGATGTGGTTCCGTTCATGCTGCGCAGCGACGCCGCAGCCTATGCCGCGAAGGTGGGCGGAACAGTCAAGTCCTTCGAGGATGCTGTCGCCGCCGTTCGAAAGAGGGGCTGATCGCATGAGATCCTTCGCGCAGGCTCCGCTCGCAACATCCGCGGACCAGCAGTCCGATAGCGGCGCCGAAGCGCCAGCGCCGCCGCGACCGCGGATTCGCCTTTGGCTCGTGTGTCACCGTGCACAGGCGATCGAGCTGGTTCTAGGTTTGTTTTCGATTGCCTGCTGCGTGGCGATCTGGCAGCTGCTCACGAGCAACGGCGTCAACCTCTATATCCGCTTCGAGAATATCCCGACCCCGGCGGCCGTCGTCCAGAGCGCTCGCCACGTGCTCGGTAGCGCGGAATTCGGGGATCATGTCGTCGCAAGCTGTCGCCGAATCGCCCTCGGTTTCGTCATCGCGGCGCTGGTCGCGGTGCCGCTCGCGCTGCTGATGGGGCGGTTTTCCGTCGTCCGCGCGCTGACATTTCCGGTGGCCGAGATAATTCGCCCGATCCCGGCCATTGCTTGGGTGCCGCTGGCTATCATGCTGTGGCCGACGAACGAGGAGTCGATCGTCTTCATCACTTTCATTGGGGCGTTCTTTCCGGTGCTGGTCAACACCCTTCACGGTGTGAATTCGGTCGATCCTGTGCTGGTGCGGGCTGCCCGCTGCCTCGGCGCCAAGGAATTGGCGGTTTTTCGGGAAGTGTATCTTCCGGGCGCGCTGCCACATATCTTTACTGGTTTGACAGTTGGTATGGGCGTCGCGTGGGTGTCGCTGATCGCGGCGGAGATGATCTCAGGCCAATACGGCATCGGCTACTTCACTTGGCAGGCCTACGCGCTCGTCGATTATCCCGGCATCGTCTTCGGCATGATCACCATCGGCCTGCTCGGGCTCGGTGCCGGCTGGACCATCCGGCTCGTCGGCCGCTTCATCATGCCGTGGGGGTACGAGCGATGAGCCCTTGCGCAGACCTTGCCGCCCCTGCCGATTGCTACCCGACCCGGCTGGCCCAGAAAGGTCGGATTGAGGTCCGGGATTTTGGCCTCACTTATGTTACCGCGCGCGGCGTTATCGTCGCCGTGAGCGACGTGTCGCTGACGGTGAATCCAGGTGAATTCGTGTCGGTAGTCGGTCCGTCCGGCTGCGGCAAGTCGACCTTGCTGAACGCCTTGGCTGGGTTCTTGAAACCGACCAGCGGACGGGTGACGGTCGATGGCGAAACAGTGATCGGGCCAAGCGCCGACCGCGGCATGATTTTCCAACATTATTCGCTCTTTCCGTGGAAGACCGTGCGCCAGAATGTCGAATTCGGGCTCAAGATGAAGGGGGTATCGTCCGCCCGTCGGCAGGCGACCGCCCGCATGCTGCTGCAACTGACCGGTTTGCAGGCGTTCGAGAACCATTATCCCGATAGTTTGTCCGGCGGCATGAAACAGCGCGTCGGCATCGCCCGAGCGCTCGCGACCAGCCCGCGCATTCTGTTGCTCGACGAGCCGTTCGGCGCGCTTGACGCGCAGACTCGGCTTATCATGCAAGAGATCCTCACCGATATCTGGCACCGGTGGAAGATTTCGGTACTTCTCGTCACGCACGATATTGACGAAGCGATTTTTCTATCGGATCGAGTCTATGTCATGACAGCCAAGCCAGGGCGCGTCAAGGCAGAGATCCCGGTACCGCTGGGCCGGCCGCGGGACTTAGCGGTGAGCATGAGCCAGGGATTCCTGAACCTCCGTGCCGAGCTCCGCATGCTCATCCGCGAGGAAAGCCTGAGGGCGATGGGCAGCGAGTTTGATGCGGACGCCGTGGAAAGCATTTCCGCCAGCCTCAGTCGTTCATGATCTTTCGCGCCTCGTTTGAGGCGGTCTCCCGGCTGGGTGCAGTCAATTGACCGACAGCAGTCCGAGAACGATCGCCTTGGCGACAGCGTGCGTGCGATTGAAGACTTGCAGCTTGCGCTTCGCGCCCTCCACGTGAAACTCGACGCTCTTGCAGGAAATATTCAGGATGGACGCGACCTCCCAGTTCGACTTGCCCTGGGCCGCCCATTCGAGCACCTGCCGCTCCCGCGGTGAGAGCAAAGTGCGACGTCTCGTCGAATGGCCTGCCAACGATCGCTCGAGCAAGCGCCGATGGGCGACGGCGTGATAGTGAAATGCCATCAGACTGAGCAGGCGCTGATAGGATCTCGCGTCCATGGCCGCCACGGTGTCGGCACCGTCCGGGATCAGGCTCACAGCAGCAATCGCGCCGCGCGTATGAATTGGCACAGTCATTCCTCCGACGATGCCGGCATCGCGCGCTTCGTCAAACAAGCGACGCTGACGACTGGTCAACTGCTCCGACCGTCCGATTTCGGCCCAATGGAAGGGTGTGCGACGCCGGAGGAATTCGGCAATGACGGGGTCCTCCTCCATATAGCCTTCCTTGATATAGTGGCTGACCCAGGAGGGTGGATAGTCAGAGATGAAATACGGCAACCGCCCAGTTATCGAACCGGCGGCGTGGAATTTGACCAGATGATAAGTTGCGTGCTTGAATCCCAAGCGTGCGGCGGCATGAGAGAAGGTCTCTTTTAAACATTCGATGTGTCTTCCACAGCTTGAGCTGTCTTGTTCGTCGAGCTCGGCCAATTTTTCAACGAAATCGCTCACGGTATCTAGATAGAGCGCCGGCAGCTCGAATTGGAAATTTGCTGGCAGGACCTGCGGTTGCGGCCATGGCCGCGCTAATAGATCCGCGCTATCGTCAGAATCTTCATATAGCATATTTTTCATCTAATTCCCCTCTGGTCCAGATGAACGTCGTTTTCTGGCAAAATCCAGACCCCACAAGGGATTATTACTTACCGAAGTCTAACAGTATCGCAAGAATCGGGCATATATATTATAAGTGGGCGCCAGAACCATGATATTCCTGTTTCTTAGGCTAAAAAGTTCGTTCATGACGGGAGCTCATTGTGAAAAATTATCGCATCTCTCTAGAAGATGCCCGGCACAGTAGCATAGCGTTGGTGATTTGTCAGCTTTCTTGACCTATTGGTGGTCCAAAAACGAGCTCCTTCCCGTTTCAAATAATAAATATAATTTCATTTATTGTAAGTTGGTTGCGCAGGATGCCGCGATTTTCGTAATCGACACGCCTTGCGATGAGCGGTCTGGTACCAGGGCTGTTCAGTTCTCCCTATGATAGCGGATATTCCAGCAGATTTTGGAGGCTGAGGGCGTTGATGTAGAGTTCGTTGGCGATGTTTTTGACGCCGTTGGCGCGCAGAATATTGAGGGCG
>Ga0181519_10000544_pt1 | contig 34447 bp, 30 predicted proteins | sample PEATcosm2014_Bin_26_FD_121102 | JGI IMG/M metagenome (GOLD analysis project Ga0181519, IMG submission 121102) | Peatland microbial communities from MTU Mesocosm Facility, Houghton, MI, USA - PEATcosm2014_Bin02_10_metaG | ecosystem: Environmental > Terrestrial > Soil > Wetlands > Peat | place...
ACGCCATGTGCAAGCTGACTTCCAATTCCTGCGCGATCATGCTTCCTCCATCACGCACTGCAGCGGGTGCTGGTGCTCGCGTGAAAAACTGCAAACCTGCTCGACCTTGCTGGCCGCCACATCTCGCGGATACACGCCGCAGATGCCACGGCCCTCGTGATGCACTTTTAGCATGATCTGGGTCGCCTGTTCGCGACCCTTGCCGAAAAATTTCTGCAACACACCTACGACGAACTCCATCGGGGTGAAATCGTCATTCAAAAGGACGACTTGAAACATCGGGGGCGGTTTGGTTTCCGCCACCTTCTTTTCTACGACCGTGCCCTCTTCAAACCGTTCGCTCATGACTCACAAAAAAAGGCACCCCGCCAGGCAAAACGTAACACGCCGGAGCGCGGGTCGCTACTGGGCACATGATAAGTTAAACGGGACCCCGTCCGGGGCCGCATCCGGGTCTTCGCGAGCACGCCACCGGACAGGGCAATAGTGGCCCCTCCGGCATGCCGGCAATCGGCCGTGGGCTGCCGTGGAACTGCCCGGTTTTCGTGCGATTCGCGTCCTCAACCTTTCGCCGGCGCCGAATCCGGCGGCGAAGAACCGCTCCCCGGGCCATTTCGCGGCGGGGACGGGTATTGACGTTCGATCGGATTTGACCGAACAATCCTACACCTGACGATGGCATAGAAACCTCGCAGGCACAGGGCCGGGCCCCGGCGTGAAAGGGGGTCGGCCGTAGGGATAGGGGTCCCGGGGGAGGAACCGGCGCTGCTGGCCGGATGCACCGCGACACCTTACTTCAGATGGGGAAACGCGGAGAAGAGGATGTTTGCATGGCTACAGGCACGGTGAAGTGGTTCAACGATGCAAAGGGGTACGGATTCATTACCCCGGACGATGGCGGAGAGGACTTGTTCGCGCATTTTTCGGCGATCCAGATCGGCGGCTTCAAGACCCTCAAGGAAGGCCAGAAAGTGGTTTTCGAGATCGTCCAGGGTCCCAAGGGCAAGCAGGCGTCGAATATCACGCCCAACGCTTGAGAATCTGCATCAGAGCGAAAAAAGCCCCGCATTGCGGGGCTTTTCCATTGGGGGTCGGCCCGCGCGGCCATGCCGCGCCGCAGCGACCTGCCGCCTACATCTGGGCGATCATCGCGGCGCCGAATCCCGAGCATGACAGCTGGGTCGAGCCCGGCAGCAGGCGGGCAAAGTCGTAGGTCACGGTCTTGTTGGCGATGGCCTTTTCCATGGACCGCAGGATGAGATCAGCGGGCTCGAGCCAGCCCATGTGCCGCAGCATCATCTCGGCCGAAAGGATCTCCGAACCGGGGTTCACGTAGTCCTTGCCGGCGTATTTGGGCGCCGTTCCGTGGGTCGCCTCGAAGACGGCCACGGTGTCCGAGAGATTGGCGCCGGGCGCTATGCCGATGCCGCCCACCTGCGCGGCCAGGGCATCGGATATGTAGTCGCCATTGAGGTTCAGGGTGGCGATCACGTCATATTCGGCGGGTCGGAGCAGGATTTGTTGCAAAAAAGCATCGGCTATAACGTCTTTGAGTATGACGTCACCGTGCGCGGTCTTCATAACATGCCAAGGACCTCCGTCGAGAGGTTTTGCACCAAATTCGCGCTGGGCCAGGGCATAGCCCCAGCGGGCAAAGGCGCCCTCGGTGAACTTCATGATGTTGCCCTTGTGGACGAAGGTAACCGACTTGCGCCGGTTGTCTATCGCATACAAGATGGCCTTGCGCACGAGGCGCTCCGTGCCCTCGCGCGACACCGGCTTGATGCCGATGCCCGACGTTTCCGGAAAGCGGATCTTGGTGACCCCCATCTCGCGCTGCAGGAAATCGATGAGCTTGCGCGCCTTGTCGGACTCGGCCTCGTATTCGATGCCGGCGTAGATGTCCTCCGAGTTCTCGCGGAAGATCACCATGTCGGTCTTCTCCGGTTCGCGAACCGGGCTGGGCACGCCCGCGAAATAGCGCACCGGCCGCAGGCAGACGTAGAGATCGAGTTCCTGCCGCATGGCAACATTGATCGACCGGATTCCCCCGCCCACGGGCGTGGTCAGCGGCCCCTTGATGGAAACCACGTATTCGACGAGCGCCGCGAGCGTTTCCTCGGGCAGCCAGACGTCCGGGCCGTAGACCCGAGTGGCCTTCTCGCCCGCGTAGACCTCCATCCAGCTGATCTTGCGGCGCCCGCCGTAGGCCTTGGCCACGGCCGCGTCCACGACCTTGATCATCACCGGCGTGATGTCTACCCCGGTTCCATCGCCCTCGATGAAAGGGATGATCGGGTGATCGGGCACGCGCAGGCTGCCGTCGGCCAGCACGCTTATCTTTTCGCCGACTTTGGGCACGACGATATGTTGATAGGCCATGTTGTCTTCCCGGATCGAGGCTCGCAAAGACGAAGAGTGTAGCGCCGCCATGGCCGCATCCGGCCGCGCCCGCCGCACGCTCGGATCCCCGGGCGACGCTGCGGCCGCGCCCGGGACGCCCCTGCGCTTGAACTGCGCGCTGCGGACCTCTACAGTGCGCGCTGGCTCCCGCTTCCCCCATGGTCCACATGCAAAGAGCGTCGTTTCGATTCGCCTGCCGCCTGCCCAGGCGTATCGCCCTGGCGCGCGCCCTCCTCGCACCCCTGCTGGCCGCGGCATTGGCTGGCAGCGCCGCAGCGCAACCGGAACCGGCCACGCTGCCGATGGTGGTGCTGTCGGCCGGGATTCACCTCATCCACGCCGAGCTCGCCGATTCCGATGCCACGCGCATGCGCGGCCTCATGTTCCGCACGGCACTGGCGCCCAACCATGGGATGCTCTTCCTGTTCGACGAGACGGCCACGCATTGCATGTGGATGCGCAACACCCTGCTGCCGCTCTCGGTGGCCTTCATCGACGACAAGGGCGTGATAGTCAATGTCGAGGAGATGAAGGCGCAGACCGACGACACGCATTGCGCGCTGCGCGGCGTGCGCACGGCGCTGGAGATGGATGCCGGCTGGTTCAAGGCCCATGGACTGGGCGCGGGCAGCCCGATCAAGGGGATCGATAAGGCGGCGGCGAGGAAGTAACCGAGCCTCCCCTCTCCCGCGAGCGGGGCGTAGGCGGGGTTTCGCGAGGCATGCCTCGCGCCGCCGAAGCGACCGCGCCGTGCTCGGCGCGGGCTATGGGTCGGGGGTGAGGGAGCATGCGCAGACCCTCACCCCGGCCCTCTCCCGCTTCGCGGGAGAGGGGGATTTAAAACTTAGCCGAAATTGCGCGCCGCAAACTCCCAGTTCACCAGGTTGTTGAGGAAAGTCTCGACGAACTTGGCGCGCGCATTGCGGTAGTCGATGTAGTAGGCATGCTCCCACACGTCGATCGTCACCAGGGCCTTGTCGGCGCCGGTAAGGGGCGTGCCGGCATTGGAGGTGTTGACGATGTCGACGCTGCCGTCGGATTTTTTCACCAGCCAGGTCCAGCCGGAACCGAAATTGCCCAGCGCACTCTTCGTGAAGGCTTCCTTGAACGCCGCATACGAACCCCATTTGGCCGTGATGGCCGCTGCCAGCGCGCCCGTGGGCTCGCCGCCGCCGGCCGGCTTCAGGCTGTGCCAGAAGAAGGTGTGATTCCAGATCTGGGCGGCGTTGTTGAAGATGCCCCCGCTGGACTTGCGCACGATGTCCTCGAGGCCGTGGTCGGCGAATTCGGTGCCCTTGACGAGGTTGTTGAGGTTGGTGACGTAAGTCTGGTGGTGCTTGCCATAGTGGAAATCGATGGTCTCCTTCGAGATGTACGGGGCAAGCGCGTCGGCGGCGTAGGGCAGCGGGGGTAGGGTGTGTTCCATGCGGGTTCCTCGGTTGACAGGGGAAAATCGGCGGCCCGCACGCCATTCGGCGCCAGGCCCACGGGGGATGGCCCCGCCCGTTCGACCCGGATTCTATTGCCTTGCGCGACCGGCCGTATGTGCGGTGCCGGACCGCCCCTGCGGCAGCAGGGGCATGAAGTCATCGCGTCCTAGGCGTTTTCCGCCGGCCGGTGGGCACGGATGACAGTGAGGTCCGCGCTGCCGCTGGCCAGGGTCGCCGACACCGCCATGCCCGCGGCCAGGCTCGCCGAGGATGTCACCGCCCGCCCGGAACCGTCGCGCAGGATCGCAAATCCCCGGTCCAGGACACCCTGGACATTGAGGTGGCCCAGCGCGCCGGCGCGCAGGGCCAGGGCGCTGGCCCGCAGCTGCGCGCTGCGCTCCTGGGCCCTTTGCAGGCGCACGATCCGCTCGGCCAGTGCGCGGCGCAAGGCCAGCGGATCGGGCTGCGCACGCTGCAGCCGCCGCATTTGCTCGACCAGTCCTTCCCGCAAGGACTGCGGATCGGGACGCACACGCCCCAGGCGTTGCGCCAGCACGGCCGCGGCCGACGCCCCCAGCCGCAGCCGCAGCCGGCTGGCCGCACTGCAGCGCGCGCGCAGCTCCGTCACGCGCGCATCGAGCGAGCGCAACGGGGCCCGCGGCGAGCCCAGCAGGCGCAAGGCGTGATCCAGGCGTTGCGCCCGCTCACCCATGGCCCGCGCCAGCGCACGGCTGATGCTGCGCACGCGCGCGTCCAGGTCCCGCAGCAGCGCGGCGCGCTCGGGCGCGACCAGCTCGGCGGCCGCCGTGGGCGTGGGCGCGCGCAGATCGGCGGCAAAATCCGCGATGGTGAAGTCCGATTCGTGGCCGACACCCACGATCACGGGCACCGCACAGGCCCGGATCGCCCGCGCGACCGCTTCCTCGTTGAACGACCACAGATCCTCGAGCGAGCCGCCCCCGCGCACCAGGAGCAGCACGTCCACCTCGGCGCGCCGCGATGCCGTCGCGAGCATGGCGGCGATGCGCTCCGCGGCTTCGGCGCCCTGGACGGGAACCGGATAGATGACGATTCCCAGGTAGGGCGCGCGCCGTCGCAACGTCGTGAGCACGTCGCGCAGCGCCGCGGCCTGCAGCGAGGTGACCACGCCGACGCGCCGTGGCAGCACGGGCAGGGGCCGCTTGATGGCGGAGTCGAAAACGCCCTCGGCGGACAGCCGCTGGCGCAGGCGCAGGAACTCCTCCCAAAGCCGTCCGGCGCCGAAGCGGCGCATGGCCTCGACGGTCAGCTGGAATTCGCCGCGCGCCTCGTACAGTCCCACGGCGGCAAGGACCTCGACCTCGTCGCCCTCGCGCGGCGCGAAATCGACCAGGGCGTTGCGGCTGCGGAACATCACGCAGCGCACCTGGGCGGTGGCGTCCTTGAGCGTGAAGTACCAGTGGCCGCTGGCCGCGCGCGTGATCGAAGCCAACTCGCCGCGCACGCGCTGCGTGCCGAATTCAGCCTGCAGGGCGCCCGAAACGGCGCGGTTCAACTGCGAAACTGTCTGGCAAACCCGCGCCAATTCAGGGTCTTGCCGGTCGAAGCCCGATTCCATGGAGGATGGCCGAAGCAAAGGTTTCCACAAATTTACCGCCTCCGGCAGCGCCCCCGTGCGCCAGGGGTTTGCCCTCGACAGGTAAATATAAGTATATGAAATTCAATGGTTTTTTTCGCCCTGCCGGTGGCTTGCGCAGTTTGCGGGCGTTGGCAACGGCCTTATTCCGGATCAGCTTACGACACTTCTCCACAAACTTGTCCACAGCCTGGGGTCCCCGACGGCCCCGCGGCAGGCGCTGCGCGATCGGCTCTACACTTCCGGCTTTTGCCGATCGGAAATCCCTCCGTGTTTGCCATCGTCCAAACCCTCGGCTGGCCGGTCTGGCCGCTCATACTCGCCTCGATCGTTGCCCTCGCCCTCATCATCGAGCGCAGCATCGCCCTGCGGCGCACCCGCGTGCTGCCGGCGAACCTGCTGGGCGATGTGCTCAACCTCTTCACGCGCCGGCAGATCACCCTGGACGTTCTGGACAAGCTCGAGTCGAGCTCCGCGCTGGGTTTCCTATTTGCCGCCGGCCTGCGCAGCGCGGGCGCATCGCGCGAGCTCACGACCAAGGCCCTGGAAATCGCGGGCGGCCATATCGCCCACGAGCTGTCGCGCTATCTCACCCTGCTGGGGGCCATCGGCTCGGTGGCGCCGCTCCTGGGCCTGCTCGGAACCGTGGTCGGCATGATCGACATCTTCGCCTCCCAGCAGGCGGGCGCCAACCCGCAACAGCTGGCCCAGGGCATCTCCATCGCCCTGTATTCCACGGCCTTCGGCATCATCGTGGCCGTTCCCTCGGTGCTGGCCTACCGCATCTTCCGCGCGCGCATCGACGATTTCCTGGTCGAGCTCGAGCAGCAGGCCCAGCGCCTCGTGGAAGCCTTGTTCGCCGACGAGCGCAACGAGCGGATCGAAACGCGCCCGGAAGGACGTGCGGCGCGGGCCGCGCCATGAAATTCCGCCGCGGCTTCGCCGAGGATCCGGAGATCAACCTGATCCCGCTCATCGACGTGCTGCTGGTCGTGCTGATCTTCCTGGCGGTGAGCACCACGTACTCGCGTTTCGCCCAGCTGCAGATCGAACTGCCCACGGCAGACCCGAACAACGCTGCGGCCCGGCCCCAGGAGATCCAGGTCGGCATCAGCGCCGACGGACGCTTCGCGCTGGGCCGGACCGTGATACCCGTGAGCGACGCCGGGGCCCTGACCGACCTGCTGCGGGCCGCCGCCGCCAAGCTCACCGACCCGGTCGTGGTGATCAATGCCGATGCGCAGGCCCCCCATCAGTCGGTGATCACGGTGATGGAAGCGGCGCGCAATGCCGGGCTGTCGCGCTTGAGTTTCGCCACCCAGCACCGCAACAACGCCGGGCGATGAGCGCGAGCCTGTCGACGGCCATGCGCAGCTGGGCGCACCGGCGCGTGCGGCGCGCCTGGCAGCACCGCGGGCTGCTCGCCTGCCTGCTGCTGCCCCTGCACCTTGCGCATCGCGCCTGGCGCGGGGCGCGCGCCCTGGCCTATCGCGTCGGCTACCGCAATCCGGTGCGCCTTCCCGTTCCGGTCATCGTGGTCGGCAACCTGACCGTCGGCGGCACGGGCAAGACGCCCCTGGTCATCGAACTGGTCCAGGCGCTGCGCGCCCGGGGCTGGTCGCCGGGCGTCGTCTCCAGCGGCTTCGGCGGCCGCGCCGAGGGGCCGGTGATGGTCGAGGCCGGCGCCGATCCGGCGGTGTGCGGCGACGAGCCGCTGCTGATCCAGCATGTGACGCGCTGCCCCGTCGTGATCGGACGCGACCGCATCGCCGCGGCCCAGCTGCTGCTCGCTTCCCATGCAGGGTGCGACCTCATCATCGCCGACGACGGCCTGCAGCACCGGCGCCTCGCCCGCGACATGGAGATCGTCGTGGTCAACGGCAATGGCGTGGGAAACGGCTGGCTGCTGCCCGCCGGCCCGCTGCGCGACCCGCCCGAGCGCCTGCAGCAGGTCGATGCGGTGGTCCTGCACGGCATCGTTCCGCCGGTGCGCATCCATTCGCCGTTCTTCCGCATGCAGACGCGCGTGGACGATGCCGTGAGCATGAGCGGGCCGCCGCGCCGGATAAGCCTGCATGAGCTGGCGCGCGAGCAGCGCGAGCAGCAGCTGCGGGTGCTCGCGCTGTGCGCGATCGGCAACCCCGAGCGGTTTTTCGCGATGCTGCGCGAGCACGGCCTGCAGTGCGAGACCATCGCCCTGCCCGACCACGATACGATCGATGCCTCGCTCATACCCCAGGGCCGCTACGACCGCATCCTGATGACCGAGAAGGACGCCGTAAAATGCCGGCGGGACGCGCAACTGGCCGGCGACGGGCGCATCTGGGTCGTACCCCTGCGCTCGCAGCTCGACGTGGGGCTGATCGATTTTCTGGCAACCCGCCTGCGGGGAAGGTCGTATGGATCCGAAGCTGCTTGAGATTCTCGTCTGCCCGGTAACCAAGGGCCCCCTGCGCTTCGACCGGCAGCGCCAGGAGCTGATTTCGACCTCGGCCGGCCTGGCCTACCCGGTGCGCGACTCGATCCCCATCCTGCTCGAGAGCGAGGCGCGACGCCTCGACGAAGCGGAACGGGAGCCGCCCCGGTGACGGCCCACGCCCCGGCTACCGGACCCTCCGGCGCGCCGGGATCCGCGCCGCATGGCGCGCCGGCGCCCGCCGCGGTGCGCTTCACCGTACTCATCCCCGCCCGCCTGGGCTCGATCCGCCTGCCCGACAAGCCCCTGGCCGACATCAACGGCCTGCCGATGGTGGTGCGGGTGGCGCGCCGCGCCGCGGCCAGTGGCGCCGAGCGCGTGGTGGTGTGCGCCGACAGCGTGCGCATCCTAGACGCCTGTCACCGCCATGGCGTGCAGGCGATCCTCACCGACGACCGCCACCCCACGGGCACCGACCGGCTCGCGCAGGCCTGCGGCCTCTTGCACCTGGAGCCCGGTGCGCTGGTCGTCAATGTCCAGGGCGACGAGCCGCTCATTCCCCCGGCGGTGATCCGCCAGGTTGCCGCCGCCCTCGCGGACGACCCGCAGTGCGATATCGCCACCGCGGCCCACGCCCTCGTCGACCCGCGCGAGTTCTTCGATCCCAACGTGGTCAAGGTCGTGCGCGACGCGCGGGGCCGCGCCCTGCTCTTCTCGCGCGCACCGATTCCCTGGTCGCGCGAGGCGTTTGCGGCCGGCCAGGGCGCCGGCACCGGCGCGCTCGCGGGCACCCTGCCCGAGACCCTGCCCGCCGGCCTGCCGGCGCTGCGGCACGTCGGCCTGTATGCCTACCGCGTCGGCTTCCTGCTGCGCTTCCCGGCGCTGGCGCGGCCCGCGATCGAGGAGCAGGAGAGCCTCGAGCAGTTGCGCGCGCTCTATCACGGCAGCGCCATTGCCGTGATCGAACTGCCCTGCGCCCTGCCGCCGGGCGTGGATACGCCGGCCGATCTCGAGCGGGCCCGCCAGGCCACCTGCGGCGCCCCGCCAGCGGGCGATCGCCATGCGCACCGGGCACCGGCCGAAGACCGCCCCTGATAAACGCGACGCAGTTGCGCAACGCAGATTCGCGACGCGCCGCGCCGGCCTCGCGCGATGCCCGATGTTTTTTGCGCAGTGCAACCCGCATCCCCGCGGAACACCGGCCAGGCGTCCTGCGGGCGCCGGGCAGTTCCGGGTAAGATGCGGATCGCCTTCGGATCGTTCCGTCGCATCGGCTCGAACGCAAGGCGCCGGAGCAGGCAGCCGGCCAGCGGCGGAGCGCGCGCTGTGCGGAAAAAAATAAAAGTACGACATTTGGAGCGCGCACAAGAGTGCGCGAGGGGATCATGCGGCTGATTTTGCTCGGACCACCCGGGGCCGGAAAAGGTACGCAGGCAAGTTTCCTGTGCGCACGCCTGCACATCCCGCAGATATCCACCGGCAACATGCTGCGTGCCGCCGTCGAGGCCGGCACTGAACTGGGCCTGGCCGCCAAGAAGGTCATGGACGCGGGCCAGCTCGTCTCCGACCAGATCATCATCGACCTCGTGCGCGAGCGCCTCACCGCCCCGGACTGCGCCGACGGCTATCTTTTCGACGGCTTCCCTCGCACCATCGCCCAGGCCGAGGCCATGCGCTCGGCCGCCGTCGGCCTCGACCTCGTCCTCGAGATCGCCGTGCCCGACGCCGACATCATCGACCGCATGAGCGGTCGCCGCCTGCATCCGGCCAGCGGCCGCACCTACCATGTGCGCAACCATCCGCCGCGCGTCGCGGGCATGGACGACATCACCGGCGAACCGCTGGTCCAGCGCGAGGACGACCGCGAGGAAATCGTGCGCAAGCGCCTCGAGGTCTACCACGCGCAGACCAGCCCGCTGGTCGACTACTACAGCGCATGGTCGGCCACGGGCGCGCCCGGCGCGCCGCGCTACCGGGCCATCAGCGGCGTCGGCACGGTGGAGGCCATCCAGAAGCGCGTCCTCGACGCGCTGGAATCCTAGCGGAGCGCGCAACCCATTACCCCCGTTTGCCCGCTGGCGGCCCGCCGCCAGGCCGGCGTCTGCCGGCTTCCATCGCAATCGGTCTGCTGCATCTTGTCTGTGAAAGGAGCACTGCATGTCTGGAGTTCTGCTCGCCCTTCTCTGCGGCCTCGCCGCGGTGATCTTCGGCGCCCTGTCCACGGCCTGGATCCTGCGCCAAGACGCAGGCAACGCCCGCATGCAGGAAATCGCGCTGGCCATCCAGCAGGGCGCACAGGCGTATCTGAGCCGGCAATACCGCACGATCGCCATCGTCGGCGTGGTGCTGGCCATCGTGATCGCCGTGATCCCCAAGCTGGGCGTGCTCACGGCGGTGGGCTTCGTGATCGGCGCCGTGCTCTCCGGAGCGGCCGGTTTCATCGGCATGAACGTCTCCGTCCGGGCCAATGTCCGCACCGCCCAGGCGGCAACCCGCGGCCTCAACCCGGCCCTTGACGTGGCCTTCCGCGGCGGCGCGATCACCGGCCTGCTGGTCGTGGGCCTGGGGCTGCTCGGCGTTGCCGGCTTCTATGCCGTGCTGACCCACCTGCACGAGGCCGGCGGCAATGCCGCTGCCGCCCTGCACCCGATGATCGGCCTGGCCTTCGGCTCCTCGCTGATCTCGATCTTCGCGCGACTGGGCGGCGGCATCTTCACCAAGGGCGCCGACGTCGGCGCCGACCTGGTCGGCAAGGTCGAGGCCGGCATACCCGAGGACGACCCGCGCAATCCGGCGGTCATCGCCGACAACGTCGGCGACAACGTCGGCGACTGCGCCGGCATGGCAGCCGACCTGTTCGAGACCTTCGCGGTGACGGTCGTCGCGACGATGCTCGTGGGCGCCTTCGCCTTTCCGGGCAGCGACGCCGGCCTCGTCTACCCGCTGGCGATCTCCGGGGTATCCATCCTCGCGTCGATCGTCGGTTGCTATTTCGTCAAGGCGCGCGAGGGCGGCAAGATCATGAACGCGCTCTACCGCGGCCTGCTGGTGGCCGGGGTGCTGTCGCTGGTGGCGTTCTGGTTCGTCACGAACTGGATCCTCGGGCCGGTGGCAGCCGGCGCCGGGCTCTCGGTGGTCAAGCTCTACGGCTGCGCGATCGTCGGGCTGGCCCTCACCGCGGCGCTGGTCTACATCACCGAGTACTACACCGGCACCGATTTCCCGCCCGTGCAGCACGTGGCCAAGGCCTCGACCACGGGCCATGCCACCAACATCATCGCCGGCATCGCCGTCTCGATGCGCGCCTGCGCCTGGCCGGTGGTCGTCATATGCGCGGCCATATTGCTCTCGTACTGGCTGGCCGGCCTCTACGGCATCGCCGTGGCGGCCACGGCCATGCTCTCGATGACCGGCATCATCGTGGCCCTCGACGCCTATGGGCCGATCACCGACAACGCCGGGGGCATCGCCGAGATGGCCGGGCTTCCCAAGGAGGTTCGCGCGATCACCGATCCGCTCGATGCGGTGGGCAACACGACCAAGGCGGTGACCAAGGGCTATGCCATCGGCTCGGCCGGGCTTGCCGCCCTGGTGCTGTTCGCCGACTACACGCAGGCGCTCGACCAGGCGGGCATGCACACCTCGTTCGACCTGTCCAACCCGCGCGTCATCGTCGGCCTGTTCATCGGCGGCATGATTCCCTTCCTGTTCGGCGCCATGGCCATGGAAGCGGTGGGCCGCTCCGCCGGTGCCGTTGTCGAGGAAGTGCGCCGCCAGTTCCGCGAGATCAAGGGCATCATGGAAGGCACGGCCAAGCCCGATTACTCGCGCGCGGTCGACATGCTCACCACGGCGGCCATCAAGGAAATGATGATCCCGTCGCTGCTTCCGGTGCTCGTTCCCATCCTGGTGGGCGTGCTGCTGGGCCCGGCCGCGCTGGGGGGCGTGCTGATGGGCACGATCGTCACGGGGCTGTTCGTCGCCATCTCGATGACGACCGGCGGCGGCGCCTGGGACAACGCCAAGAAATACATCGAGGAAGGCCATTTCGGCGGCAAGGGCTCGGACGCGCACAAGGCTGCCGTTACCGGCGACACCGTAGGCGACCCCTACAAGGACACCGCCGGCCCGGCCGTGAACCCGCTGATCAAGATCATCAACATCGTGGCCCTGCTCATCGTGCCCATCCTGGCACTGTTGCACGGCGGCACGGCGCCATCGGCGGCGGCGATTTCCGCACCCACCGCACTGGCCGCGCCCCACGACGCTGCCGCGCCGGCAGGCACGCCCAACTGAGGCGAGCACGCACGCGGGACGCCGGCCTCGCAGGCGGCCCGTTCCTGCGGCGCGTTGCCGGCCTTGCGGGCCGGGATCAGATGTGGGCCGCGGCCTGCTCTTGCAATGGCAGCGGCATGCGCACGGGCGCGACGGCGGCCTGTCCGCCGCCCGTGACGGCAGCGTCGGCCTCCAGGGGCCAGTAATCGGAGTGGTAATCGGGTTCGAAGGGCGCCGCGTTCGCCGCCGGCCGCAGCGGGGCCTCGCGCGGCAATGCCGGTGCAATGGCGGCGAAGGCGACCGACGGCAGGACCGCATCTTGCGCCGCGCGATGCGCGGCCAGGCTATCGGCGAACTCAGCCGCATAGCTCACGGCCCGGTCGACCGGGAAATCGAAGGCAATCTCGCCGGCGTCATCGGCCGGCGGCGGGGCCGCCTCGATCGGCGCCTCGGAGGGTGAATCCAGGGCCTCGGCCAACGCCGGGTCATAGGCGAAGGCGATCGGCCCATCGGCATCGAGCGTTTCGAGGGTATCGAGGGTTGCAAGGGCATCGAGGGCATCGAGGGGCGCCGCGGCCGCTTCGATGCCCACGCCATCGGGGAAGTCGAGGCCGTCGCCGGCCGTGGGTCCAACGATCGCTTCGACCATGGCGTCGGTCACGGCCGCGTCGTCGGGCACCCCCGGCCGTGATTCCACCGGATCGCCGGCCTCGGCGGACACCACTGCCCGTGACTCCACAGGATCGCCGGCCTCGGCGGACACCACTGCCCGTGACTCCACAGGATCGCCGGCCTCGGGCAGGCGGGGAGCCTCGTCGGCGAACGCCGGCAGGGGCAAGGCGGCGCTCGGCGTGCTGCCGGCGGGGGCGCTGATCCATGCGGGCTCCGCCGGCGGCGCGTCCGGCTGCGGGGCGACGGCGGCCAGGGCCGGCTGCGCGGGCTGGGGCGGCGACTCGGGAATGCGCGGCGGCGGCGGCTCGGGCAGGACGATCTTGCGGAAGGTGCGGGCGATGTTCTCGGCGGGCACGCCCTTGCCGAAGAGGTAGCCCTGGCCGCGCTCGCAGCCCAGCGTCTTGAGCAGCTTGAGCTGATCGACGCGTTCGATGCCCTCGGCGACGACCTCCTTTTGCAGGGCATGGGCCATGTTGATGATGGCGGCGACGATCTTGCCGGCGTCGTTGTCCTCGCGCGCGTCCACGAGGAAGCTCATGTCGAGCTTGAGCACCTGGGCCGGCATCGTCTTGAGATAGCTGAAGGACGAATAGCCGGTGCCGAAATCGTCGATGGCGATGAGCACGCCGTCCTTGGCAAGCTGGTTCAGGGCCTCGATGGCCGGCTTGCCGCCCTCGACCAGCATCGACTCGGTCACTTCGATCTCCAGCGAACCGGGCGGCATCTGCGTGTTGGCGATCAGCTGCTGGACGGTCGGCACGAAGTTGGTGCGCGGCAGCTGGCCATTGGAGACGTTCACCGATACGCGCGGCACGCGCACGCCCTCCTCGCGCCAGGCCTTGAACTGGCGGCACGCCTCGGCCATCACCCAGCCGCCGATCTCGGGGATGAGGCCGATTTCCTCGGCGTATTCGATGAAGTCGCGCGGGTACAGCAGGCCGCGCGTCGGGTGCTGCCAGCGCACCAGCGCCTCGACACCGCACAACGCGCCGGTCTTGAGGTCGATCTGGGGCTGGTAGTGCAGGACGAGCTCGCTGCGTTCCAGGGCGTTGCGCAGTTCGCCGTCGAGCACGGTGCGCCGCTTGCTCTCGGCGTTCATCGGCTCCTCGTAGAAGGCGAAGCGGCTGCGGCCGGCGCTCTTGGCGCGGTACATCGCCGTATCGGCCATCTTGAGCAGTTCGGGCCCGCGCACGCCATCGTCGGGATACATCGCGATGCCGACGCTGGCGCCCGTGTAGATCGTATGGCCGTCGATCTCGAAGCGCCGCGACAGCGACTGGATCAGCTTGCGCGATACCGAGGCGGCCTCGCGCGGGTTCTTCACGTTGGGAAGGATGACGGTGAACTCGTCGCCACCGATGCGCGCCACGATGTCGTCCTCGCGCACATTGTTGCGGATGCGATTGGCAGCCTGGATGAGCAGGCGGTCGCCGAAGGCGTGGCCATGGGTGTCGTTGGCCTGCTTGAAGCGGTCCAGGTCGATGAACAGGATCGCGGCAAGCGCCTTGGCGCGCTGGGCGTTGGCCAGTTCCTGCGCCAGCAGCGACTGCATGGCCACCCGGTTGGGCAGGCCCGTGAGCGGGTCGACGTAGGCCAGGGAATGGAGCTTCTGGTCGCGCTCCGAGCCGCTGAAGCCGGCAATCAGCCGGTTGGCCACGCCGCTGAGCATCTTGAGCTGGCCGCCGTCGAGCCTGGCCGGCGCGCTGTGGCAGGACACCATCACGCCCCATGCCCGATTGCCGCGCGAAATCGGCAGGGCGTAGAAGTTGCCGGTTCCGCTCTGCTCGCGCAGGCGCGCCTCGAACTCCTCGGGAAACGGCGATACCGGGGCCGTCTGGGCCGTGGGCTTGAGCGGTATGCGGCGCTTGAGTTCGGCGCGCATCTCGAGTTTTTCGCTGTCGATCCGGCTGCGCTCGCCCTGTTTCATGACGAAGACGCGCATCGATTCGGCGGTGTCGTTCTCGAAAAGGCCGAGCACCACGACTTCGGCCTGGGTCACATGGCGCATGCAGCGCAGGGCACTGCGGATCAGGGCGCCCACGTCGAGCTTGGTGAGGATGGCGTCGTCCATCTGGGCGAGGATTCCCTGCACGGCGAGGCTCGTGCCCAGGTTGCGCGCCATGTCGTTGAAGGCGCGCGCCAGCTCGGCAACCTCGTCGGATCCGTCCTGCGGCACCAGGGCGGAGAAATCCTGGCGGCCGATGCGGCGCGTGGAGCGGATCAGGCGGTCGATGCGGCGGACCAGGGCCTGGCTCTGCAGCAGGCCGAGCCCGAGCGCGACGACGCCGGCCGCGGCGGCGGTGATCTCCAGGGCCTCGATGACGGCCGCGGTGAGCGCGGCCTGTGCGTAGAGCAGGCCGGCGAGCGCGCCCATGGGCACAAGGGCGATGGCCGCGAACTGGGCCATCGTGCGCAACCCGATCGTGCTCTTAAACGCCTTCAGCGGCTTGATTTTCATCTACGGCATTCAGATAACGCGACATTCCGGAGGACCGCCTGCAAAAGGCGCCGGGCGCACCAATGCGCGCCCCATAGGGATTCCGCCCTAAATGACTATTCGTCCAGATTGCCGCGACTTAGATGGCGTTAATCGTCAAAATTGCACCGGAAAAGGCGAAGTCCCCCGCAAGGGGCCCAAGGGGGCCGTTCCGGGCCCGCGCGGCAGCGGTTCGCGACCGGGATGGGTGGTCATGGAACCCGTCAAAAAGGATTGCTGGCCCCCTGCCACCCGCCAATTCCGGCCCGGCCGAGGCGCTTCGGGCGCAAAATGGCGCGCCCCGCGGCCCTCGCCGTACCCCGGGGTCCGCGCGGGGAAAACCCCACCCTTCGCGCGGCCAGGCCCACAGGAGCGCGCGTCGATGGAAATTGCCGGAAACGTTTTCGTGGTCAGCGGCGCCGCTTCGGGCCTGGGTGCGGCGACCGTGCGGATGATCGCGGCCCAGGGCGGCCGGATCGTCGCCGCCGATCTGGACGAAGGCGCGCTGGACGCGCTTGCCCGGGAATTGCATGCGACCCTGGGCGAAGGGGCGGCGGCCGGCTTGCGCCTCCAGCGCTGCGACGTCACCGACGCCGACGACTGCCGGGCCGCCATCGCGGCGGCGGGCACGCTCGGCCCGCTGCGCGGCCTGGTCAATTGCGCCGGAATCCTGGCCGGCCAGCGCACCATCGGGCGCGACGGGGCCCACGACCTGGCGCTTTTCGCCCGCGTGGTCGGCGTCAACCTGGTCGGCACGTTCAACCTGCTGCGGCTTGCCGCCGAGGCGATGGCTGCCCTCGATCCGGTCGCCGACGGCGAGCGCGGCGTCATCGTCAATACGGCGTCGGTAGCCGCTTTCGACGGCCAGATCGGCCAGGCGGCCTACGCGGCATCCAAGGGCGGCGTGGCCGCCATGACCCTGCCCATAGCCCGGGATCTGGCGCGCAACGGCATCCGCTGCGTCGCGCTGGCGCCCGGACTCTTCGAGACCCCGATGCTCGCGGCAATGGCGCCTGAGGCGCGCGCCGCGCTGGGCGCCCAGGCACCGTTTCCGCCGCGCCTGGGCCGGCCCGAGGAGTTTGCCCGCCTGGTGCGCGAGGTGCTGGGCAATGTCATGCTCAACGGCGAGGTCATCCGCCTGGACGGCGCCTTGCGCATGCCGCCCCGCTGATGCGTCGGGGCGGCGCGCGGGCGGGCGCGTAGACTTGCCGGAACGATTTCCATTCCAATCGAGGGAGCATGCAAATGACGATTAAAGTGGGCGACAAGCTGCCGGAAGGCAAGATCCAGGAATTCATCGAGGTCGAATCGGCGGGCTGTTCCATCGGCCCCAACACCTTTGCCGTCCAGGATCTCGTGGCCGGCAAGAAGATCGCGCTGTTCGGGCTGCCCGGCGCCTTCACGCCCACGTGTTCGGCGCAGCACGTTCCCGGCTACCTGGAAAACTACGACGCGTTCAAGGCCAAGGGCATCGACGAGATCTGGTGCTTTTCCGTGAACGATGCCTTCGTGATGGGCGCCTGGGGCCGCGACCAGAAGGTAGGCGGGAAGATCCGCATGATGGCCGACGGCTCGGGCACGTACACGCAGAAGCTGGGCCTGGAGTTCGACCTGACCGCCGGGGGGCTGGGCACGCGCTGCCAGCGCTTTTCGATGCTGGTCGACAACGGCGTGGTCAAGACCTTGAACGTCGAGCGCGGCGGCAAGTTCGAAGTGAGCGACGCCAAGACCCTGCTGGGCCAGATCGGCTAGCGCGGCCACGGCACCCGCGCGCCATCGCGGCGCACGGGCGGTCAGCGGCCGCGCAGGACGAGGTCGCGCGGCCGGAACCCCACCAGCCAGAGCAGGGCCGCGTAGAGGACGATCGCGCCGCCCACACCCTCTACAAGCCACAGGACGCGGCCGGCCAGGCCATTGGGCGCGAACAGCGGATAGGCAAAGCGCTGCGCGAAGAGGTACAAGCCGGCAGCCAGCCCGGCCAATGCCAGGGCCAGGCGCCAGCCAAAGCGCCGCCATTCCGGACCGGGGGAATAGATGCCGCGCCGATGCAGCCCCAGCAGCAGGAACGCGCAGTTGGCCAGGGCGCCCACGCTGATCGACCATGCCAGGCCGGCGTGCGCCAGCCACGGCACGAGCGCCAGGTTCACGACCTGGGTCGACAACAGCACCAGCACGCCGATGCGCACCGGCGTGCGCACGTCCTGGCGCGCGTAGAACCCCGGCGCCAGGATCTTGATGCCGATCAGGCCCACCAGGCCGGCGGCATAGCCGCGCAAGGCCGCCGCCGACTGCGCCACATCGATCGCGTTGAACCGTCCGCCCTGGAACATGGCCCCGACGAGGCCGTCGGCCAGCAGCCCCAGGCCCAGGGCGGCCGGCAACGCCAGCAGGCAGGTCAGCCGCAGCCCCCAGTCGAGCAGTTCGCGATAGTGCGCGTGATCGGCCGCGGCGTGCGCCTTGGACAGATTGGGCAGCAGGACGGTGCCGATGGCAACGCCGAGCAGGGCCGTGGGCAGTTCCATCAGGCGGTCGGCGTAATAGAGCCAGGAGTTGCTGCCCGTGCCCAGGTGCGAGGCGATGTTGGTATTGATGATCAGGCTGAGCTGGGCAACCGACACCGCAAAAACCGCCGGCAGCATCTGCCGCAGGATGCGGCGTACCACCGGATCGGCGAATGCCGTCCTTGGGTTGCACAGGCGCGGCAGCATGCCGATACGCGCCAGTGCCGGTACCTGGATGGCCAGCTGCAGGGCGCCGCCCAGGAGGACGGCCAGCGCCAGGACCAGGACCGGCGGGTCCATGCGGCGGCCCACGAAAACGGTCAGCCCGATCATCGACACGTTGAGCAGGACCGGAGTGAAGGCCGGCACCGCGAAGCGCCCATAGGCGTTGAGGACGCCGCCCGAGCAGGCGATGAGCGACATGAAGAGGATGTAGGGGAACATCCATCGCGTCATGAGGCTTGCGAGGTCGAAGGCCGGGGAATCGCGAAATCCGGTGGCGATACCGGCCACCAGCAGCGGCGCGCCCAGCACGCCCAGGATGGAGACGCCCAGGAGCACCCAGAAAAGCCCGGAGGCCACATGCGCCAGCAGCACGCGCGTGCGCTCCGGCCCCTCGATGAACTTCACTTCGGAGAAGATCGGCACGAAGGCCTGGGCAAAGGCGCCCTCGGCAAACAGCCGGCGCAGCAGGTTCGGGATGCGGAAGGCCACCGTAAAGGCATCCATCTCGATGCCTGCCCCGAAATACCGGGCGATGAGCAGGTCGCGCGCGAGGCCCGAGATGCGCGAGAGCATCGTGAGGCCGCTGATGCGCGCGGCGGCGCGAAGCAGGTTCACCGGGACGGGCGGGCGCCGGCCGCAGGGCACCAGGAGCATGGCGGACAGCCGATGGCGGGGGCCTTGTAACGCACTGGTTTTGAAGGGATCATTCTGTTATAGTGTAAAGCTTTGCTGCGTTTGCGAGCGCAGGTGGCGCGATATCGGGCCGTCAGCCGGGCCGTTAGCCGTCGGCAAACCAGTCCGCACGTCGGTAGGCAATGAGAAGGTTCTAGAGGATTTGGCATGGCAAATACCAAGCAAGCAAAGAAGCGCGCCCTGCAGGCCCGCGCCCGCAACGCCCAGGGCGCCGCGCAGCGCTCGCGTCTGCGCACGGCAATCAAGACGGTGCGCAAGGCGGTTGCCGCCGGCGACAAGGCGGCCGCGGCAGCGGCCCTGCAGGCATCGACGAGCGTGATCGACTCGATCGCCGACAAGGACCTCGTGCACAAGAACGCCGCCGCGCGCAACAAGAGCCGGCTGGCCGCTGCCGTCAAGGCGATGGCCTAGCGTTCACGGCCGTTGCGGCCCCAGGGCGAAGCGGAGAATGCCACTGTTGAGCGCCTGACGGCGCGTGCCGGATAGCGCATGCCCAAGCCGTCCTCCCGGGTCGTCGTCATCAACGACGACCCACTGATACTCAAGGAACTCCTCAAAGGGCTGAACGCGGCGGCGCGCTCGCTCGACAACCCCTTCGGCATCGCCTTTGCCGGCGCCGCCAGCGGCGAAGAAGGACTCGCGCGGATCCGCGAAGACGGCGATGTCCAGCTCGTCATCGTCGATGACAAGCTCGCCGGCCGCAAGCACCCGGCCGCGACCGGCCGCCGCAGGAAATCGGCCGCCGGGCCGTCCGCGGGCCAAGCCGCCCTCGAACCCGGCGCGCGCACCCTGGTCCAGAGCATCTCGGCGCTGCGACCGGAGATCGAGATCTATGTCCTGATCGAGCGCGCCAAGGCGGACCGCGTCGTCGATTCGCATTTTGCCGATGCCGTGCACGGATACTTCTACCGCGAGGAACACGACTACCGCGGGATGTTCCGCATCCTCAATGCGCAGATCGCCGAGCGCGCCCGCACGCCGTTCTTCGATGCCCTGCGCTCCTATGTCGCCGCGGCCAAGGACGCCTGGCACACGCCGGGCCATTTCTCCGGCGACTCCCTGCGCGGCAGCCCCTGGGTGGACGATTTCTACCAGTTCATGGGCGAAAACGTCTTCACCACCGACCTGTCGGTCTCCGTCAAGGCCCTCGATTCGCTGATGGACCCGACGGGCGTCGTCGCCGAGGCGCAGCAGATGGCGGCCAAGGCCTTCGGCGCGCGCCGCACCCTGTTCGTCACCAACGGCACCTCGACGGCCAACAAGGTCATCCTGCAGACCCTCATCAGGCCCGGCGAGGTCCTGCTGCTCGACCGCAACTGCCACAAGTCGATCCACCACGGCGTGGTGCTCTCCGGCGCCCGGCCCATCTACCTCGACTCGAGCGTCAACCGCCAGTACGGCATCTTCGGGCCGGTGCCGCGGGCGAGCATCCTGCAGGCCATCGCCGCCCATCCCGATGCGCGGCTGCTCGTGCTCACCTCGTGCACCTACGACGGCCTGCGCTATGACCTGGAGCCCATCGTCGCAGCGGCCCACGCCCGCGGCATCAAGGTGCTGATCGACGAGGCCTGGTTCAGCCACGCGCGCTTCCACCCCGAGCTTCGCCCCACGGCCCTCGAAGCCGGCGCGGACTACGTCACGCAATCGGCCCACAAGACGCTGTCGGCGTTCTCGCAAGGCGCCCTGATCCACGTCAACGACCCCGACCTGGACGACCACAGCTTCCGCGAGAACTTCAACATGCATACCTCGACGAGCCCGATGTACAGCATGATCGCGAGCCTGGACGTGGGACGCCGCCAGGCCGTGATGGAGGGTTACCGCCTGCTGCAGCGCACGCTGGCGCTGGCCGAGGAACTGCGCGGGCAGATCGACTCCACGGGCGCTTTTCGCGCGCTGCGCATCGACGAGCTGCTGCCCGCGGAAGTCCGCAACGACGGCATCCGCCTCGATCCGACCAAGATCACCGTGGACATCTCGGCCTGCGGCCTGACGGTCGACGAACTGCGCGAGGAATTGTTCAACCGCTTCAACATCACGGTAGAGAAGTCCACCTTCAACACCATCACCCTGCTGCTGACCATCGGCACCACGCGCTCGAAGTGCTCGCGCCTCTACGACGCGCTGCGCCGCATCGCCCACGAGCACGGCGCGCCGCGGCGCCTGTACCGGGCCCCCGTGCTGCCGCCCTTCACGGAATTGCGCTGCCTGCCGCGTGACGCCTACTACAGCACGGGCGAACTGGTGGGCCTGCTCGACGACAACGAGCAGGTGAACCCGCGCCTGCGCGGAAGGGTCTGCGCCGACCAGATCGTCCCCTACCCGCCGGGCATCCCCGTCCTGGTGCCGGGCCAGCTCATCAACGATACGGTCGTCGAATTCCTCGTCCGCACGCTGCGGGTCAACGCCAAGGTGGAATTGCACGGGGTGGTCTTCGAGGGGTACCTTCCGGCCATCCGCGTCCTCACCGGGGACGAGCAGGCCCGCCTGAGCGCCGAATTCGCCCGCCCCGCGGCGCATGCGCGGTCCGCCGCGCGGCCGCGCGCCGCCAAGGCGGGCGCGGCGGCGGCGGCGGGGGCCAAGGGCACCGGCACGGCGCGCAAGCGCCGGGCCGCGGCATGAGGCAGCCATGAAGAGCAGCGCACCGCAACTCCGCCACTTCCTGCAGCTGTCGGATCTCGCCCGCGGGGAACTCGAGCACGTCATCGAGCGCGCCGGCATCATCAAGCAGCGTTTCAAGCGCTACCAGCCCTACCAGCCGCTCACCGACCGCACCCTGGCCATGGTGTTCGAGAAGGCCTCGACCCGCACGCGCGTGTCCTTCGAGGCCGGCATGTACCAGATGGGCGGCTCGGTCATCCACCTGACCACCGGCGACTCGCAGCTGGGCCGTTCCGAGCCGATCGAGGACACCGCGCGCGTCATCTCACGGATGGTCGACATCGTGATGATCCGCACCTTCGAGCAGACCAAGATCGAGCGTTTCGCGGCGCATTCGCGCGTGCCGGTCATCAACGGCCTGACCAACGAATACCACCCCTGCCAGATCCTGGCGGACATCTTCACCTTCACCGAGCAGCGCGGGCCCATCGCCGGGCGCACGGTTGCCTGGATCGGCGACGCCAACAACATGGCCTATACCTGGCTGCAGGCGGCCGCCATCCTGGGCTTCACGGTCCACGTCTCGACGCCGCCCGCCTATGGCCTGGACGCACGGCTCGCCCCGGCAGGCGGCCATTTCCAGGTCTTCGACGACCCGCTCGCCGCGGCCAGCGGGGCCGACCTCGTGACCACCGACGTCTGGACCAGCATGGGCTTCGAGGCCGAGAACGAACAGCGCCGCCAGGCCTTCGCGCCGTGGTGCGTCGATGCGCGCCTCATGCAGGCGGCGCGGGCCGACGCGCTGTTCATGCACTGCCTGCCGGCCCACCGCGGCGAGGAGGTCACCGCCGAGGTCATCGACGGCCCGCAGTCGGTGGTGTGGGACGAGGCCGAAAACCGCCTGCACGTGCAAAAGGCACTCATGGAATACCTGCTGCTGGGCACCGCCGTGCAGTAGGCGGCAAATCGCGATACGAAACGGAGAGTCGAATTGGCTAAAGAGACGGGCAAGGTCGCCGCGAAGGCAAAACCGAAGAAAACGGCACCGGCGCCGGCAGCAAAAAAGGGCGAGGTGAAGAAAGTCGTGCTCGCCTACTCCGGCGGGCTCGACACCTCGGTGATCCTCAAATGGCTGCAGGACACCTACCACTGCGAGGTGATCACCTTCACGGCCAACATCGGCCAGGGCGAGGAGCTCGAACCGGCCCGCCGCAAGGCACTGCAGATGGGCATCCGCAAGTCCAATATCTTCATCGAGGACCTGCGCGAACCCTTCGTCCGCGATTTCGTCTTTCCCATGTTCCGGGCCAATGCGCTCTACGAGGGCGAGTACCTCCTGGGCACGTCCATCGCCCGGCCCCTCATCGCGCAGCGCATGGTCGAGCTGGCCCGCAAGACTGGCGCCGACGCCATCTCGCACGGCGCCACGGGCAAGGGCAACGACCAGGTCCGCTTCGAACTGGGCGCCTACGCGCTCATGCCCGACGTGCGGGTGATCGCGCCCTGGCGCGAATGGGACCTGCTCTCGCGCGAGAAGCTTCTGCAATACGCCGACGCGCATTCGATTCCCGTCGACTTCAAGAAGCGCCGCGGCTCGGCCCCCTACTCCATGGATGCCAATCTGCTGCACATCTCCTACGAAGGCGGAATCCTGGAGGACCCGAACTTCGAGCCCGAAGAGTCGATGTGGCGCATCACGAGTTCGCCGGCCAAGGCGCCCAACCGGGCCCAGGTCGTCGAGCTCGAGTACGAGCGCGGCGACATCGTGGCCATCGACGGCAAGCGCCTGAGCCCGGCTGCCGTGCTCACGGAACTCAATCGCATCGGCGGCCGCCACGGCATCGGCCGCCTCGACCTCGTCGAGAACCGCTATGTCGGAATGAAATCGCGTGGCTGCTACGAGACGCCGGGCGGCACGATCATGCTCAAGGCGCACCGCGCCATGGAGTCGATCACCCTCGACCGCGAGGTGCTCGCCCTCAAGGACGACCTCATGCCGCGCTATGCGCGCATGATCTACAACGGCTACTGGTTCAGCCCCGAGCGGCGCCTGCTGCAGGGCCTCATCGACGAATCGCAGCGGCCGGTCAACGGCACGGTGCGCCTCAAGCTCTACAAGGGCACCGTGCTGGTGACGGGCCGCAGTTCGCCGCGCGATTCGCTCTTCGATCCGGCCATCTCCACCTTCGACGACGACAAGGGCGCCTACAACCAGGCCGACGCGGAGGGTTTCATTCGCCTCAATGCCCTGCGCATGCGCATTGCGGCGCGCGCGGGCGCGCGGCGGCGCGGCAAGTAGTCGCCGGCAGGCGAACCGGGACGAGGGGGCGGATCATGCGCGCGATGGTGGCGGTGGGCCTGCTGGCGGCGGCATTGGCGGGCGGCGGATGCAAGCCCTCTTCCCCCGCTCCGGGATCGGCCGCGGCACCGGCGCCTGCCGGCGCCGCCGGCGCGCACCCCAAGGTGGCCCTGGTCATGAAATCCCTGGCCAACGATTTTTTCTCGACCATGGCCAAGGGCGCGCAGGCACACCAGGCGGCGCACGCCGGCCAATACGAGCTCGTCGTCTACGGCATCAAGAACGAGACGGACCTGGGCGAACAGGTGAACCTCGTGGAGCAGGCGGTGTCGCAGGGCGCCGCAGCCATCGTCATCGCCCCGGCCGATTCCAAGGCACTGGTGCCGGCACTGCGCCGCGCGCAGCAGCAGGGCGTCGTCATCGTCAACATCGACAACCGCCTCGACGCCGATGCGGCAAGGCAGGCCGGCCTGCGCGCCCCCTTCGTCGGTCCGGAAAATCGCGACGCGGCGCGCCGCGTCGGATTGGCGCTGGCCCGCCGGCTCAAGCCCGCCGACGAGGTGGCCATCATCGAAGGCGCGCCGACCGCCTTCAACGGCCAGCAGCGGCGGGCGGGCTTCGAGGACGCGATGCAGGCCGCAGGAATGAAAGTGGTCGCCATCCAGAGTGGCGACTGGGAAATGGAAAAGGCCAACACCGTGGCGGCGAACCTGCTGAGCGCGCACCCGCGGCTCCAGGCCATCTTGTGCGCCAACGACAACATGGCCATCGGCGCGGCGGCCGCGGTTGCCGCGGCAGGCCGCACGCACCAGGTCCTGGTGGCCGGATTCGACGACATCGCAGCCATCCGGCCGCTCCTGGCCGATGGCCGCGTCGTGGCAACCGCGGACCAGCACGCCGACCAATTGGCGGTGTTCGGCATCGAGGCCGCACTGGCCGCGCTCAAGGATGCCGCGCCGGGCGCCGACCGGGCCACGGACGTCGACATCATCACGGCGGCGGCGAGCGGGCCGCAGACGCAGCCGTGACCCGGCGCTGGCTGGCGCTGCCCCGGTCCGATCTGCTGGTGCTGTTGCTGGTCCTGGGCGCCCTGGTGGCCCTGTTCGGCCTGGGCACGCCGGGTTTCCTGGGCAAGGCCAGCCTGGGTTCGATCGCCAACCGCATTCCGGCCCTCCTGCTGGTCGCCACCGGGATGACCCTGCTGATGGTGACGGGCGGCATCGACCTGTCGGTAGGGTCGGTTCTCGGACTGTGCGGGGCTGTCACGGGCGTGCTGATGGTCGACGCGTCCTGGGGGCTGGCTGCAGCGCTCGGGGCAAGCGTCGCGCTGGGCGCCCTGGTGGGCAGCATCAACGGCTGGATATCCGTGAAGTTGCGCCTGCCGTCGTTCATCGTCACGCTGGGAATGCTCGAGATCGCCCGGGGACTGGCCTTCCTCGCGACCGACTCGCGTACCAAGTACATCGGCGCGGCCATCGAAGGCCTTGGCGCGCCCATTGCCGGCTGGGTGGTGTCGCCCGCCTTCCTCGTCGCCGTGGGCACGGCCGCCCTGGGCCAGGCGCTGCTGTCGCGCACCGTGTTCGGGCGCCACCTCGTCGCCGTGGGCGCCAACCCGGAGGCGGCGGCCATCTCGGGCATCGCGATCGATCCCCCGCGCCTCTGGGCCCATGGCCTGCTGGGCGGCCTCACCGGCCTGGCGGCGGTCGTCAACTGCTCGCGCCTGGGGTCGGCCGATCCGAACGCCGGCGTCGGCTTCGAACTGTCGGTCATCGCCGCCGTCGTGGTGGGCGGCACGAGCCTGCGGGGCGGGCGCGGCTCGGTGCTCAAGAGCCTGCTCGGCGTGCTCATCGTCGCGACGCTCGAGGCGGGGCTCGTGCAGATGGGCGCCTCCGAGCCGGTGAAGCGCGTCGCCACCGGCTGCGTGATCGTGGCGGCTGTCCTGGCCGATACCTGGCGGCGCCGGATGTGATCCTGCGCGCCCGGCACCTGAGCCTGCGCTTCGGCAATGTCGTTGCGCTGCGCGACGTCGGTTTCGACCTGCACGCCGGCGAGGTCCACGCGATCTGCGGCGAAAACGGGGCGGGCAAGTCCACCCTGATCAAGGTCCTGGGCGGCGTGCACCCCCATGGCAGCTACGAGGGGAGCATCGAAGTCGCAGGCCGCGAGGCGCGCTTTCGCTCGCCCCGCGACGCGGCCGCCGCAGGCATCTCGGTCATCCACCAGGAACTGGCATATGTCGACGAGCTTACCGTCGCCGAGAACATCTGCCTGGGAACCGAGCCGGCGCACTGGGGTTTCTGGCTCGATCGCGGCGCGGCCTTGCAGCGCGCGACCCAGGTCCTGGAACGTTTCGGGATCGCTCTGGATCCGGAAGCGCCCATGCGGGCGCTGGGCGTGGGCCAGAAACAGCTCGTCGAGATTGCCAAGGCGCTGGCGCGCGATGCGCGCATCCTGATACTGGACGAACCGACGGCTGCCCTTGCCGCTCACGAAGTGGAGCGCCTGCTGGCGATCGTGGCGGAGCTGCGCGGGCGCGGCATCGCCTGCGTCTACATCTCCCACCACCTGGAGGAGGTGTTCCGGATTGCCGATCGCATCACGGTGCTGCGCGACGGGGCCACCGTTTGCACGATTCCCGCGGCGGCGGCCGATGCGCCGACCGTCGTCCGCCACATGGTCGGCCGCGAAATCTCCGACCTGTACGCAAGGGGGCCGGCTGCTCCGGGGCCGGTGCTGCTCGAGGTCGCGGATCTGGCCGTTGCCGACGATCGCGGCACCAAGAGGCTCCAGGGAATATCCTTTTCCCTGCGCGCCGGCGAGGTCCTGGGCATCGGCGGGCTGATGGGCGCCGGGCGCACGGAGCTGCTGATGCATCTCTTCGGCGCCTGGGGCCGGCGCACCGCCGGGCGGATCATGCTGGACGGACGCCCGGCGCCGGGCAATCCGGCCGCCGCCCTGCGGGCGGGCATCGCGCTGGTCAGCGAAGACCGGCGGCGCTTCGGCCTGCACCTGGAGGAATCGATCGCCTTCAATCTCTCGCTGTCCTCGCTCGGCGAGATTTCCCGCGGCGGCTTCGTGCAGCAGCGGGTGGAAATGGAGCGCAATGCCGCGAGCGCCCAGTCGCTGCGGCTCAAGGCCGACACGCTCGCATTGCCGGCCGGGCGGCTGTCCGGGGGAAATCAGCAGAAGGTGGTCCTGGGCAAGGCGCTGCTGGCGCGTCCGCGCATCGTCCTGCTCGACGAACCGACGCGGGGAATCGACATCGGCGCCAAGCTCGAGATCTACCGGCTGATCGACACGCTGCGGAAGGACGGCTGCGCGGTGCTGCTCGTATCGAGCGAGCTGCCGGAACTGATCGGCCTGAGCGACCGCATCATCATGTTGCGCGAGGGCACGATCGGCGGCCGCTTCGACGACGACAAGGCCTTCGCGCCCGAAAACCTCCTGCGCGCCGCCATCGGCGTGCTGCCGCGATGAAAGGCCCGGCGAACGCCGACCGAACCGCGCGGCGGTCGTGACCGGACGTCGATCCCATCAGCCCACGGCGGCGACGGCCGGCGTGGCTTCGGTTCCCGCTATGCGGACTTCGGGTTCCAGGCGGATGCCGAAGCGGCTTTGCACGCGCTCCTGGACTTCGCGCGCCAGTGCCAGGATGTCGGCGCCGCGCGCGCCGCCACGGTTGACCAGCACCAATGCCTGGTTCTCGAAGACGCCCGCCTTGCCGCGCGTGAAACCCTTGAGCCCGCAGGCTTCGATCATCCAGCCCGCGCCGATCTTGTAACGGCCGCCCGCGAGCGGGTAGCTCACCAGCGACGGGAAGCGCTCGATCAGTTCGGCGTGCTGGGAACGGCCCACGATCGGATTCTTGAAGAAACTCCCCGCATTGCCGCATTGCAACGGGTCGGGCAGCTTGCGGCGGCGCAAGGCGCACACCGCGGCGAAGATGTCGGCGGCGGTGGGCTGCGTGCAGGCCCGCAGGGCGAGTTCACGCTCCAGTTCACCATACCCGGTGACCGGCTGCCACGGGCGCGGCAGGCGCACGGTGATGGCCAGGACGATGCGCGTCGCGCCCGGGCCTGGCGGAGCACCTGCGCCCGCAGGCGGGCGCCCATCGCGCTTGAACGCGCTGTCGCGGTAGCCGAGTTCGCATGCCTCGACGGACAAGGTCTCGAGCGCAGCGGTGCCGGGGTTCCACGCGAGCACCTCGTGCAGGCGCTCGGCCAGCTCCAGGCCGTAGGCGCCGATGTTCTGGATGGGGGCTGCACCGGTCAGGCCCGGGATGAGCGCGAGGTTTTCCAGCCCGGGCAGGCCCGCCTGCACCAGGCGCTCGACGACATCGGCCCAGGGCTCGCCGGCGCCGACCCGCACGAAATGCGCGCCGTCGCGCTCGCCCAGGTCCTCGATGCCGCGGGGCAGCGGCCGGATCACGAGGCCGTCGAAGTCGCCGGCAAACAGCACATTGGATCCGCCACCCAGGACCAGTTGCGGCAGGCCGCGCACGCGCACGTCGTCGTGCAGGCGCCGCAGGTCGTCGGCGCAGTCGATGCGCGCGAGGAAGCGCGCCTGCGCCTCGACGCCGAAGGTGTTCAACGGCTTGAGCGAAACGCGCTCCTGGAGTATGAATGGCATTGCCCGATTATAGGATTTACCGCGGGCGCTACCGTTACAAGGAGGCCTCGTGCCCAGCTTCGACGTTGTCTGCAAGCCCGATCTGGTGGAAGTGAGCAATGCGGTCGACCAGGCGAACCGCGAGATTTCCACGCGATTCGACTTCAAAGGGTCGGATTCGCGCGTCGAAGAGGGCGAAAAGGGCAAGGAGGTCGAACTCACGCTGTTCGCCGACGACGACTTCAAGCTGGGCCAGGTGCGCGACGTGCTGCTCGCCAAGATGGCCAAGCGCTCGGTGGACCCGCGTTTCCTCGATTACGAGGCCAAGCCCGAGAAGGTCGGGATGGACAAGCGCAAGCAGCTGGTCAAGGTGCGCGCGGGCATCGAGAGCGCCGTTGCCAAGCGCATCGTCCAGCTGGTCAAGGATGGCAAGACCAAGCTCACGGCCAGCATCCACGGCGACGCGGTACGCGTGACCGGCGCCAAGCGCGACGCCCTGCAGGAATGCATGGCCATGCTGCGCGCCAAGATCACCGAACTGCCCATCAGTTTCGACAACTTCCGCGATTGAGGCGCCGGCAGGGCCGCCGGCCGCACTGGGGTTGAGCAACCCCCCGCTTACGGTCGAATTCCGACCGTTCGTCGCCTCGCGGGGCATGAATGCGGGAAATGGGCGGGTTTTTACCCATACCGCGTATACGCGGTTGCATTTCCCTTTGCTATCATCCCTCCGTATGAGCTCTCCTTATCGCACCGCTGGCCGTCGTCCCGCCTCCTACCTTTCGCGCATCACCGAGGGGTGGGGAGATACCGTGCTCGCGCCGGACATCACCACCGCCCGGGAGCGCATGCTGGGCGCTTCCGATGATTTGCCCGCGATCCTGCCCCTGGCAGAACCGGCGCCCGCGGCGGTGCGGGCCGCGCAGCGGCAGACTCCGGCCGGACAGGGCGACACCTCGATCATCGAGGCGCGCCACCCGGACATCGCCCGTGCCATATCCCTGCTCTGGGGTTACCCGGAGATGAACGAATACTTCGACCGACTCTGGCTTGCCGACGGCGACCAGGGCCCGATCGACCCCGATGCGATGTCCGAACTGATGCTGCTCTCGCGCGTGCACCAGAGCCTCGTGCCGCAACGCCCAGGGCGCAGCCTTGCGGCACTCTACGGCGGCAACCGCGTCAACGAACCCATCGGCCGCCCCCGCGACCCCTGGAGCGACGTTCCGCCCCGTCGGTAATCTCGCGTAAGGCAGCCCTTGTCGGGCCGCCCTTTTACCCCAGCAACTCGACGGCCTCCGCGACGATGTGGTCGGCGGTGATTCCGAACAGCTTGAACAGCTCGCCGGCAGGCGCCGACTCGCCGAAGCGGTCGAGCCCGATGACGCGGCCATTGCTGCCCACGTAACGGTGCCAGAGCGCCGTGACCCCGGCCTCGATGGCGATGGCCGGCAGGCCGTCGCCCAGGACCATGCGGCGATATTGCGCGTCTTGTGCGTTGAAGCGTTCGCAGCAGGGCATGGAAACGACCCGCGCCGCTATGCCGCGCTGCGCCAGGGTCTGGGCCGCTTCCACCGCGAGATGGACCTCGGAGCCGGTGGCCAGGAGCACCACGCGGGGCGAGCTGGCCGGCTCGTGCAGCACATAGCCGCCGCGTTCGATTTCATTGGCCAGTGCGGCCGACTTCACCAGGGCGGGAAGCGCCTGGCGCGTAAGGAGCAGCGCGCTGGGGCCGTGGCGCCGCTCCACCGCGCAGCGCCACGCCACGGCCGTTTCCACCGCATCGCAGGGGCGCCAGACATCCAGGCCGGGGATCAGCCGCAGGCTCGAGGCATGCTCCACGGGCTGGTGCGTGGGACCGTCCTCCCCCAGGCCGATCGAATCGTGCGTGAAGACGTGGATCACGCGCAGTTGCATCAGCGCCGACATGCGGATCGCATTGCGCGAATAATCGGCGAAGGTGAGGAAGGTCGCGCCGAAGGGGATGATGCCCCCGTGCAGGGCAACCCCGTTGAGCAGGGCCGTCATGCCGAATTCGCGCACGCCGTAGCTCACGTAGTTGCCCGGCTGGTTCGCGGTGAAGGTCACCGCGGACTTCCAGTGGGTGAGGTTGGACTCGGTCAGGTCGGCCGAGCCCCCCAGCAGCTCGGGCAGTTCCTGGGCCAGGGCGCCGATGGCCTTGTGCGAAGCCTGCCGCGTGGCGAGCTTCTCGCCCTTTTCCACGGCCTGCGCGATGAAGGCGCCGAAGTTCGCGGAGAACGCCTGGGGCAGATCGCCGGCCATGACCCGCTCGAACTCGGCCGCATCGGCCGGATACGCGGCGCGGTAGGCCGCGAAGCGCGCGTTCCAGGCGTCCTGGGCGCTCTTGCCGCGCGGACGCGCATCCATCACCGCATAGACCTCCGAGGGTATCTCGAAGGGCGCGTAGGGCCATTTGAGCTCGGCGCGCGCCTTGGCGACGCTGTCGGGGCCCAGCGCGGCGCCATGGATGCCGGCCGTGCCCGCCTTGTCCGGGCTGCCCTTGCCGATGACCGTCTTGCAGGCGATCAGGCTGGGCCGGTCGGAGCGGCGCGCCCGGGCAATGGCCTCGGACACGGCCTCGACATCGTGGCCATCGACGCTCTCGGCGTGAAAGCCGTAGGCGCGGAAGCGCCCAAGGGTGTCGTCGCTGAACCAGCCGGCGACCTTGCCGTCGATGGAGATGCCATTGTCGTCGTACAGCAGGATGAGCTTGTTCAGGCGCAAGGTGCCGGCGAGGCTGCAGACCTCGTGCGATATGCCTTCCATGAGGCAGCCGTCGCCCAGGAATACATAGGTGTAGTGATCGACGATGGCGGCATCGGCCTTGTTGAAGCGGCTGGCCAGCAGGCGTTCGGCCAGGGCCATGCCCACCGCGTTGGCCAGTCCCTGGCCCAGCGGCCCGGTGGTGGTCTCCACGCCCGGCGTGACGCCCACCTCGGGGTGGCCCGGGGTCTTGGAATGGAGCTGGCGAAAGCGCTTGAGCTCGCCGATGGGCAGGTCGTAGCCGGCCAGATGCAGCAAGGCGTACTGCAGCATGGAGCCGTGGCCGTTGGACAGGAGGAAACGGTCGCGGTCGGCCCAGTGCGGATCGGCCGGATTGTGCTTGAGGTGGCGCTGCCACAAGGCGATGGCGATCTCCGCCATGCCCATGGGCATGCCGGGGTGCCCGGAATTGGCCTGCTGCACGGCGTCCACCGCCAGCATCCGGATGGCGTTGGCGGCCAGCGCCTCGGCACTTGCTATTGCTTGGGTCATGTCGCGCTTTCTCCTGGTGATGCCTGTCGTATCGCCCTTTTGCTAGCGCCCGAGGGCCTTCTTGCGCCGTTCCATGAGGCGCCAGATGAAGGGCGTGAAGATCAGCTGCATCGCCAGTTCCATCTTGCCGCCCGGAGCCACGATTGTATTGGGCCGCGACATGAACGAATCGTGCAGCATGCTGAGCAGGTAGGGAAAGTCGATCCCCTTGGGATTGGCGAAGCGGATCACGAGGAAGCTCTCGTCGGCGGTAGGGATCTCCCGCGCGTGGAAGGGATTGGAGGTATCCACCGTCGGCACCCGCTGGAAATTGACGTGCGTCCGGTTGAACTGCGGGCAGATGTAGTTCACGTAGTCGGGCATGCGCCGCAGGATGACGTCGGTCACCGCCTCGGTCGAGTAGCCGCGGCTGGCCTTGTCGCGGTGGATCTTCTGGATCCACTCGAGGTTGATCACCGGCGTGACCCCCACCAGCAGGTCGACATGGCGCGCCACATTGACCTTGTCGGTGACGACGGCGCCATGCAGGCCCTCGTAGAACAGCAGGTCGGTATCGGCATCGAAACGCTCCCACGCGGTGAAGGTTCCGGGCTCCTGTCCGTAGGGGCCGGCCTCGTCGGCATCGTGCAGGTACTTGCGGTGCCGCCCGTTGCCGGTCTCGGCGTATTCGCGGAAGGAAGCCTCGAGTTCCTCGAACAGATTGGCCTCAGGGCCGAAATGGCTGAAGTCGTTGCGGTTGGCCTTTTCGGCCTCGGCCATGGCACGGCGCATCTCCTTGCGGTCGAAGCGGTGGAAACTGTCGCCCTCGATCAGGCCGGCCTTGATCTTCTCGCGCCGGAAGATCTTCTGGAACGTTCGCGTCACCGACGTGGTGCCTGCTCCCGACGAGCCGGTGATGGCGATGATGGGATGCTTCTCGGACATGGTTCTGGCTCCTGGTTATTCTTTCGAAAATCGCTGACGCGATTTACGACCTTTCCCACCCTCTCTCTCAGGGAGAGGGCCGGGGTGAGGGTCCTTGCTGTGAGGGTCGCTTCATATGGTCAAGCACCCCGCCGGAACAGCCCGCTCATCACGTTGAACAGGGGCGTGTCCTCCTCCGAGGGCACCGGCCCCTCCGCGTGATAGCGCTCGATGCGCTCGACCTCCTCGCGGGAGCCGAAGACGAAGCCGATGCGCTGGTGCGGCGCCTCGGGCTTGACCTGCAGGACCGGCCCCGAGCCGGTGCTCGCCCTGCCCCCGGCCTGTTCGACGAGCATGCCGATCGGGTTGCATTCGTAGAGCAGGCGCAGCCGTCCGGGCTTGGTCGGGTCCTTGGTATCGCGCGGGTACATGAAGACGCCGCCGCGGGTGAGGATGCGGTGCGCCTCGGCCACGAGCGAGGCGATCCAGCGCATGTTGAAGTCCTTCTCGCGCGGACCCTTGCTGCCCGCGAGCGCCTCTTCCACGTAGCGGCGGATGGGCGGCTCCCAGAAGCGGCTGTTGGAGGCGTTGATCGCGAATTCACGCGTCTGGGCCGGAATCGTCATGTTCGGATGGGTGAGGAGGAATTCGCCGATCTCCGGGTCCAGGGTGAAACCGAAGACGCCGCGCCCCACGGTGAGCACGAACATGGTGGTCGGGCCGTAGATGGCGTAGCCGGCGGCCACCTGTTCGGATCCGGGCCGCAGGAAATCGGCGGGCGTGGCGCGCTTGCGCTCGGCCGGCGCGCGGATCAGGGAGAAGATGCTGCCCACGGACACGTTGACGTCGATGTTGGAGGAACCGTCGAGCGGATCGAAGGCCAGCAGGTAATCGCCGCCCGTGTCCTCGCAGATCCACGGGTCTTCCATCTCCTCGGAGAGCATGCCCCGCAGGTCGCCGCCCCACTGCAGGCAGTGCAGGAAGGTTTCATTGGCCAGCACATCGAGTTTCTGCTGGGCCTCGCCCTGGACATTGATTTCTCCCACCGCGCCGTGCAGGCCGATGAGCGCGCCATAGGCGACCTTGCGCGAAAGCGCCTTGCAGGCCAGCGCCACGCCCAGCACGAGGCTGTTGAACGCGCCCGAGGCCTGCGGAAAACGGCGCCGTTCCTCGATCAGGAACTGCGTCAAGGTGATCGTTTTGGTCAGCATCTCCCCGCTCCTTTGTGATATTGCGCCTGGCACCGGCCTGGTTTCGCGTCCGCCCGCCCGGCCTGCCGCCCGGCACCCCGGGCGCGCCGGGATATCCATTTATTGTTTTTTCGGCTCCATCCTGCCATGGGCCATGGGTCCTGCACTTGCGCCACCGCATTGTCTGGCTACTTTGTCTCCCCTATCGGCCTCCCCGTGGCCCGCCGGACGCGGGGCGCCGTCACAGCGCCGCCTGCGCCGCAAGCCCGCGTTCGGCGACGAGGCGCTGCAGATCGGCGAGGCGCACATGTCCTTCGGGGAAACCCGCCGGCGCCTCGGGCCAGCGGTGGTCCGGCTCGCCCAGATCGGGCACGCAGGCGCTGGCAAGGGAGAAATCGTCGCGATCGGTGTATTGGCTGGGGGTTGCCAGCACCGCGATGCCCGCGGCATGGGCCGACCGCACGCCGGCAGCCGAGTCCTCGATGGCAACGGCCTCATCGGGGCCAATGCCCAGGCGCAGCAGGCAGGACAGGTAGACGTCGGGCGCCGGCTTCTTGTGAACGACCTGATCGCCCGCCACGACGCAGGCAAAGGACGCGGCCCAGTCACCGCCCAGCAGGGGCCGCAGCAAGGCTTCCAGGTTGACTTCGGACGTGGTGGTGGCGATGCCCAGACGCAGGCCGGCGCTGCGCGCCTCGCGCATGATTCTCAGCACCCCCGGCCGCAGGCCGGCGGCACCGGCGGCCAGGCCCCGCGCATAGCCGGCATTCTTTGCCTGGTGCAACTCGCGAATCCGCGTATCGGGTAGGACGACGCCCTGGGAGGCAAAATACGCCACCATGCGCTCCTTGCCGCCCGTCACCT
>Ga0181519_10000545_pt1 | contig 34397 bp, 43 predicted proteins | sample PEATcosm2014_Bin_26_FD_121102 | JGI IMG/M metagenome (GOLD analysis project Ga0181519, IMG submission 121102) | Peatland microbial communities from MTU Mesocosm Facility, Houghton, MI, USA - PEATcosm2014_Bin02_10_metaG | ecosystem: Environmental > Terrestrial > Soil > Wetlands > Peat | place...
ATGCCGGAATTCGAGACGCTGGCGGCAGAGCTGGGCGACGGCATGCGTAAGCTGGCGGCGGCAAGCGCCGCCTGCGCGGCTGAAATCGTGCGCCTCAAGCTCCAGCTCAAGACCGACACGGCCGAGCTGGAGAAGCGTCTTGGCGCGGTGTGGGATGCCGTTGCGGCCTATGCGACTGACCATCGTGCCGAGTTGCTGAAGCCGGGCCGCAAGAGTGCTGCCATCGCGGCCGGCGTCATCGGCTGGCGAACGGGTGCGCCGACCGTCACATTCCAGGCCGACGAAGAGGCCATCATCGACCTCATCCAGGCCGCGGGCTTTGCGCATTTCCTGCGCGAAAAGACCGAGATCGACAAATCCGCCATCCTCGCCGATCCGGCGCTCGCCGCGAGGATCCAGGGCATCCTCATCACTCAGGCCGAGAGGCTGATTTTCAAGCCGCTCGATCTCGACACGGAGATTTCCAAGGCCGTGAAGGTCGCCCCGGCCGAAGCTGCGGAGGCCGCGTGATGGCCCAGATCATCAATTACGGCGACGCCGACCCGATATTGCAGTCTTGCGCCGACAAGCTTGAGGTCTTCATCGACGGCCTGGCGATGCAATATGGCTATAACCGCGCGCTGACCGCCATGTTGTCGCTATATGTGCAGACCAACCTCATCGCGGGTAACGGCGAGCGGTTGGCGAGCACGCTGCATGACGTCGCCGGGAAAATCCCGGAAATGCAGCAGCATGTCGGCAACGCCATGGCCGCGGCCGGCGCGGCAGGGCGGGCGTGATGAGTGCCGAAACCCAGCGGCCAGCCCTCTCGCTGACGCGGCTTGAGCGCCGCGCGGTCGAGGTGATCCAGGCATTTGAGTCCCGCGGCATCGGCCCGACCATCGCCGAGATCGCCGAGGCCATGCCTACCGGCAAGGGCGGCGTGCAGCGCCTGATCGATCAGCTTGAGGTCAAGGGCTGGATCGTCCGCCAGCGCTACACTGCCCGGTCGATCAGGCTGCTGCATCGGCTGACGCCGACCGGCGCCGTCGCCAACCTGATGCAGGCGCTGGTCAAGGCCAAACCATGCGACGACGGATACGTCTATGTCTCGATCCCCGTCGTGATGGTCGAGCAAGCCGCTGCGGCCTGCGGGATCGAGCGAGTCTGACCGATGCAAGCCGCTGCCGCCGAGGTGTTGCTGGAGCTGTCGGCCGCGTCGCGCGCGGCCGGTCAGCACTTGCATCGCCGGTTGCGGGCGCGGCTCGAAGCGGCGGTCGCGGCGGTACTGATCCAGCACAAGACGGCGCGCGAGGCGGCGGCGAACCCGACGGCGCAGCAGGCGCTCGACCGTCTGCGCGCGGCGCTCGATCTGTGCCGTGACGCCGGCGTGCCCTGGCCCGATGTGGTCGCGGCGGTCAATCACGAGGAGGGGTTTTGATGGCTGCATGCATCTGCGCGACGCCAGGCTGTGTCGCACCTTGTCAGCGCGGCAAGCTGATGTGCCGGACTTGCTGGTTTTCGGTGCCCGCGAAGCTCCGCAAGGCAGTCAACGGCACTTGGCGGGCCTACCGCATGTCGATGAGCGAGAGGAAGGAAGTTTTCGACGACTACGCTGCCCGGATCGAAGCGTATCGCGTCGCGCGAGATGCCGCAATCGCCGCAGCTGTGGTGGCGCGGCCATGAGCGAGACGATCGCCCAGCCAATCGTCTCGGAAGTCGTCTCGCCGAGCGACCTGATCAGGCTTATCGCGCCGCGCCTGCTGAAGCGCTGCCCGGCCTTGTCGCGCCAGGAATGCGTGATCGATATCGCCTACATCCCCGGCCGCGGACTGCGGATCTCCGTGCTCGGCATCCTCGCCAGGGACGGTGAATGATGGCCGACACGCGCAACGCCGAGCTGGCGCTAATCCACATCGCCCGGAAGGATCTGGCGCTCGACGAGGCGGCCTATCGAGCCCTGGTGTCGCGCATGTCGGCCGGCCGCACGGAAAGCTCAGGCGATCTCACCGACGCCGAGCGGCGCCAGATGATCGAGCATTTCCGCAGCTGCGGTTTCAAGCGCAAGCCCGGCGCCGAGCGCGGCCGAGGCGGCGATCGGCGCGACCAGTCGTACAAGCTGCGCGCCCTCTGGCGCTCGCTCTACGAACTGGGCGTGGCGCGCTCGCCTGACGACACGGCGCTGGCGGGGTTTGTCGCCCGCCACACCGGCATCGACGCCCTTCGCTGGAACAACGCGAGTGATCTAAGGCTGGCGATCGAATGCCTCAAGGCTTGGTGCGAGCGCGTCGGCTACAAGTCCGCATCGTCGCGCATGGCCGGACCCTGCGCCGGCCGCTACGAGCCGGCGCTGATCCGAGCGCAATGGGAACGGCTGATCAAGCTAGGCGCCATGAAGCAAGGCATACACGCCTCGCTGCCGACGTGGCTGCATAACGAAGGATGGGCCGTTTCCGATCCTGGCTTTCTGGCGGTCGCCGACGCCGAAGAGGCGGTCAAGCGGCTCGGCAAATGGCTCCGCCGCGTCGCGCGCGGGCAGCCGGACGCGGAGGGCGGAGATGCCGGATGACATCCGCATCAGCGAGTTCGCTCTACCCGGCATATTGCAGGAGATCGCACGGTTTTCCACGCCCGAGGTGGCTATCGCGCTGGCGCGAAAATGGGGCGGTCGGCGGCTCTATGTGCCTCAGTCTCTGGGCGCCTTGCATCCGCTCGCCAAGGCTGTGGGACGGAAAGCGGCTCTCCTGATCTGTGCTCATTTCGGCGGCGAGCAGATCGCCGTACCGGCCGCGCGCACCTATCTGCGCTGGCACGACGCCAGGCGGCTGAAGGCGTTAGGCCATACAACCGCCGAAATCAGCCGGGCGATCGGCGTCAGCGAAAGGCAGACGTTCAAGCTGTTGCTGGGTTTCGAACCGTGCGGCGCGCCAGCCTCGCCGGTAGCGAGTTCTCATGCCGAAATCTGCCCCGTCTGCAACCGCGGTCTGCGGCACCGGAAATCGCGCCGTGGCGATGACAAGCAACTGCGCTTTGAGTTCACGACATGACCTGCCCGCCGCTTGAATGGTGGCTGTTCATGGCCTCGATCCTCTGGGCAGCCGCGATCGGCGATGCACCGAAATGCGAGAGCTGCGGCACATGGGTCGGAGTCGACCGGCCCGGCTCTACCTGCCGCGCCTGCGCACATGACGAGGATGAATGATGTATGCTTATCCGGCTTTTACCCAGTCTAAGGATAACAATATGACATATCCGTTAGTGTTTGGGCATTGGACGATAGACCAGCTCGAAGAGGCTCGTAGAATTGCCGTAGAGGTAATGAAAACTTACGGGGATCTTGTTGGCGATGAGTACCAGAGGTTTCTTGAGAACCCTTGGAACGATCATTGCTCAGTGCAGGCGGCGCTGCGCGCAATGCCCAAGGCTGGGTGAGAACCGGATAAGCCTGGCCGCTGCACCGTGAAATTCTGGCCGCTGCGGCCGAGAGGGATACAAAATGAAAGCGCTGACAATCTGGCAGCCATGGGCCAGCCTCATCATGGCCGGCGCAAAGCCGTGGGAGTGGCGCGGTTGGCGCGCGCCGCGCGGAATAATCGGACGACGCATCGTCATCCACGCCGGCGCCAGGAAGCCGCTCCAAAAGGAGATCGTCGCCATCATAGAAGGCATTCAGATCGGCGACTCATCGCTTATTGCCGACATCGCTCTCAATTTCTTCGACCGCGTGCCGCTGTGCTCTTACCATCTCGCATGCGGTCTCGGCACCGCGATCCTGGGCGAGTCAATTCCGGCGCTGGACTGGGCGCAGCAGCACGACAAGAGCGGCCTTGATTCTGATCGGATCGACGATAGCAAATGGGCTTGGCCCCTGACCGATATCCAGCCATTCGAGCCGCCAATTCCGTGTCGCGGCGTGCAAGGGTTTTGGAACTGGCCATCTTCCGGACTTCACGAGACAGTGTACCGGCACGCCGAAAAACTCGTCTCATCGCGTTGACTGTGTACCGACACAGAGCGATGGTCCGCTCATCGAATTGATGGAGGGCGGCAATGGAATTCGCGATTTCACAGCGTCCGCGCAAAGAAAATCGACCGCACGCCGGCGTCAGAAATGAGACACCTGCCGATATTATTGCAAGACAACGCGCGACGATCGAGCGCGCAATAGAGCTGTTGCAGCGTGAGATCGATGCCGTCACTTTCGACTCTGATTGCGCGACGTGGTCGGACGCGTGCCAACTCTCGCATAGTGTCGATACGGCCAAGCGCGTTATCGAAACCTTGGGAAACGGCCAAGTATAGGCTGGATTGCCGGCGTTGATGCTGAATTCCTTCAGCATCGGATGAGGGCGCGGACACGCGCGAGACTGGTAGCCGCTAGCCACCTGATCTCGTGAGGTCACCCATGACACCAACCCACTACCGCATCGCCGATCGGTTTTCCGAGCCGTCGAGCTGGATCGGCGTCGGCGTTGCTGCACTCGCAGCAACACTACCCGCCCTGGTTCCGCCTTCCACATGGTCGAATGCCGCCGAGTTCCTGCAGGTCGCACTCGGCACCGCCCTGTTCTTTCTGCCTGACAACCGCTTCGTCACGGCCGCGCAGTCGGCCTTTGCCGAGCTTGAAACGGCATTGCCCGCCGATTACGCCTTGCCCCTGCAGCCGGTTCCCACTCATCCGGTACAGCCGGCGCCGCCGGCCGGGGAAACCGCCAACCTCGGCCAGGCGGTGATCACTCCTGATCCCGCCAAGACCGGGCAGAGCGGTTTCGCCAGCGTCAAAGCCATGGTCGGAATGATCGTGCTGGGCGGCGGACTGCTCCTCGCCGGCTTCCTCTCGGCCTGCTCGCCGCAGAGCGTGCAGTCCGGCGTCGCGTCGGCCAATGGCGCCGTGTCGACCGGCGCCCAGGACGTGCTGACGGTGGTCAACGCCGCCTGCGCCGATATCGCGCCGATCGCCGGCATCGCATCGGCTGTCGCACCCGCCAACAAGGCGGTCGGCAACCTGCTGACCTATGAGCAGAGCATCTGCTTGCCGACCGGCCAGGTCGTCGCCGGCGCGCCGGTCGATAACACCACGGCCGAGTGGATCGGCGGCATCAAGGCCGGCCTGCAGGTCGCTGCCAATTTGGCGCCGGCGCCGACGATCACGTCCCCGACCACCCCGGCCACGCCGACCGCTCCGGCGCAATGACCCGCTTCGGCCTGGCTGCGGCGCTGGTTTCGGCCGCGCTGCTGCCGGGCTGCGGTTCCATCCCTCCGGCCGCTGTCGGCGCCGTCGCCGGCACGGTCACCGCCGCACTCCGGCTCGACGATGACATTTTACGGATCGTCACGGGCCGGAGCGCACCACAACCGCAGAAGGACCATCAAATGCCCATCACGCTTCCCATCGACGAGATCGCGACGATCCCCGTCGTCATCGACGACCAGGCCGGCCGGCCGGTCGCCATCCCGGCCGGCGGCAGCGCGTCGATCGACAACACCGCCGTCGCCACGGTGGCATTGTCGGCCGACGGTTCGACCATCACCGTAACGCCGGTCGGCACCGGCTCGTGCAATTTGACCTACAGCAACGGCTCGCTTACCGCGTCGGCCGCGGTCTCGGTCGTTCTGCCGGCGCCGTCTGCCGCCTCGTTCGGTACGCCCACCCTGGCGCCGGCGCCGGCGCCGTCGGCTTCGCCGTCCGACGCCCAGCCCGCTGCCGCGGCCTCGTAACGATCGGCCTGCCACTGAGGAACGGCGTCCCGCTTCTGCGCGGGACGCCGTCCCGACCCGGAGAGATATGCTTTGGCAAACCCGCTTTTCATCCAGCTCCGCACGCTCGTCATCGAGCCGACGCTCACATATCTGGGATTGGCCGAGCCGGCGGCGATCAACCTGCTCCTCGGCACCGCCGCGCAGGAAAGCGGGATGCAGTATCTGGCGCAGTATCCGACCGGACCGGCGCGCGGCATCTACCAGATCGAGCCGGCGACGCATCACGATCTCTTGGACAACTTCGTGAAGTTCCATCCCGAGCTGCAGGTTCGCTTGAACAAGCTGGTCTTCGACGCGCTCGACGGCGATCAGCAGCTCGTCGTCAATCTCAGCTACGCGACGGCAATCTGTCGCTTGCTCTATCGCCGAGCGCCAGCGCCGCTGCCGGCAGCGACCGATATTCCCGGCCTCGGCGCGTACTGGAAGCAGCACTACAACACCCCGCTCGGCGCCGGCCATCCGGATGAGTTCGTGGCCAATTTCCAGCGCCATATCGGCGATCCCGCCGCGATCGCCGGGTAACCATGCCGCTCGCCCTGCGCCTCGACCCGACGATCCCGATGCGCACGCCGCGCGGCGATGGCCGCGCGATGGTCGTGCTCGATCCGGGTGAGGACAATCATCTTATGTGGGTCGTCGCGCTGGACGGCTCGGGCCAGATCTGGACGTACCAAAACCCCGATGTGCGCGTGCTGGGCAACCGCACGCTCGGCACCCATTGCGACATGCCGCCGGCGAGCACCACCGGTGCGGCGACCGAGGAGTCAATCCCGCTGCGCGTGCTGTCGACGATCGGTCCCTGGCTGTTCGGCGGCTTGCTCCTGGCGCTGATCGTCGGCCTGGCGCTCGTCGCCATTGCCGGCCGGGTGAGCTGACATGGACAGCATGGATATCGCACAGGAAGTCGCCGAGGAGTGGCTGGCCGACGTCCTGGCCGATCGCGCGCGGCGGCGCCGGAAAGAGTCGCTGCCATGGCCGCGCGACTGCAAGCGATGCACTGACCCAATACCGCTCGACCGAGCGCAAGCCCGGCCCGACGCCAGATTTTGTATCGACTGTCAAACCGCTATCGAGAGGGGACGGATATGATCGCCGCCTGGGGCATCAGCGACTGGTCTGCCGCAATTGCCGTCGTCTCGGCGATTGCCATGGCGCTCTTCTATGTCGGCCGCCTCTACCTGCGCAACGGCTACGCCACCAGCGACGATCTAAACGAGACGCGCAATAACCTGACCGCTCTTACACGCCGGACCGAGCAGCTGGAAGCGCAGTCCTCGGGCATGGCGACGCGCGACGACGTCAATAAGGTTCTCCTCGCCATCCAGCGCGCCGATGGCGAGCGCTCCTCGCTCGCCGCGGAAATCTCAGGGGTGAAGGACCTGCTCGGTGCGTTTCAACACCAGCTGACTTTGATCCATCAGGCACTTCTGCAAGGTAACGGGCAATGAACCTGGCCGACATCCTGCGCGCCGATCGGCGCCTCGTCATCCTGCGCATTCTCGCGGAAGTACCGGAGTACGAATTGAACGACTCGGTTATCGCGACCGGCCTGGGCAGCATCGGCCACAGCGTTTCGCGCGACGTGGTGGCAACCGAGCTGGTCTGGCTCGAAGAGCAATCCCTGGTGACGATCGACCGCGCCGAAGCCGCGAGCAAGACGCTCCTCATTGCCAAGCTCACCGCGCGCGGCCATGACGTTCAAGCGGGCCGGGCGACTGTGCCCGGCGTCGCCAGGCCGTCGCCGATCTGACATGGCGCGCCCGTCCTCCATCGACCGGCTGCCGCCCGAGATTAGGGGCATGATCGGCACGCTCCGGCAGAACGGCGCCACCATCGACCAGATCCTGGCCAAGCTGCGCGAGCTTGACGCCGAAGTGTCACGCTCCGCGCTCGGGCGGCACATCCACCACATCTCGATCATCGGCGAGCGCATCCGACGCTCGCGCGAGGTCGCCGAGGCGCTCGCCCAGAACCTGGGCGATGCACCGGAAGCCAAGCAGTCGAGCGTCAATATCGAGACTCTACACAGTATAGTCATGGATATGTTTGCCCAGACCGATGACGAGGGCAGGCCGCTCACGCTCGATCCCCAAGCCGTGATGATGTTGTCTCGATCTCTGCAATCGCTGGCCAGCGCGCGCAAGACCGACACCGATACGGTATTCAAGATCCGGCGCGAGACGGCGCAACAGGCTGCGGACGCGGCCGAGACAGTGGGCAAGGCGAGCGGCGTGTCGGTCGAAACTGTGCAGGCGATCCGGGCCAAAATTCTGGGCGTCGCGCAAGCCAAATGACGCCGGAGCTGGCACAGCGCTTCCCCGATGAATTGACGGGCACGGAATTGCCGGAGGTGTTGCTGCCCTATCAGCAGCGCGTGCTCGCCTCGACCTCCGAATACGCCGTGACCGTGTGCGAGAAGAGCCGGCGCATCGGCGTGACCTGGGCAATCGCGGCCGATGCCGTGCTGACCTCCGGCGCCGCGCGCGAGGCCGGCGGCATGGATACGTTCTATATCGGCTACGAAAAGGAGATGACGCGCGAGTTCATCGACACCGCCGCCATGTGGGCTAAGGCGTTTGGCCAGGTCGCTGAAGATTACGAGGAATTTCTGTTCGCCGATGGCGGCGGCGACGAGACGCGCGCCATCCAGGCGTTCCGCATCCGCTTCGCCTCCGGCTACGACATCACCGCGCTCTGCTCCCGGCCGCGCAGCCTGCGCGGAAGGCAGGGCTATGTCATCATCGACGAGGCAGCGTTCCATGACGAGCTGCCCGAGCTGCTCAAATCGGCGTTCGCCCTGCTGATCTGGGGCGGTCGGGTGCTGGTCATCTCCACCCATAACGGCGCCGCCCACCCGTTCAACCAGCTGGTCGAGGACATAAGGTCGGGCGCGCAGAAGGGCAATCTGATCCGCATCACCTTCGACGACGCGCTGGCCGATGGTCTCTATCGCCGGATCTGTCTCACGAAGGGGCGCGAGTGGTCGCCGGAAGCCGAACAGGCATGGGCCGCCGAGATCCGCGGCATCTATCGCTCGAACGCGGCGGAAGAGCTGGACGTCATCCCGAAGAACGCCGGCGGCGCCTATCTGCCGCGCGTGTTGATCGAGGCCAGGTCGAGCCGCGACATCCCGGTCATCCGCTGGCGCTGTGACGACAAGTTCATCGGCCTGCCGGAAACCGTCACCCAAGAGCTGGCGCTGCAATTCTGCGAGCGTGAACTCAGGCCACATCTCTCGGTGCTCGACCGGCGGTTGCCTTGCGCCTTCGGCCAGGATTTCGGGCGCAGCGGCGATCTCTCCTGCATGTGGCCGCTGCAGATCCAGCGCGACCTGGTCCGGCGCACGATCTTCACGCTTGAACTGGGCAATGTCCCGTTCGCCGAGCAGCGGCTGATCGCCTTCTACATTCTCGACCGGCTGCCGATGCTGGGCTGGGCCGTCTGCGACGCGTCCGGCAATGGCGCGGCGCAGGCCGAAGCCGCGCGGCGCAAATTCGGCGAACACAAGGTCGAGGAACTCAAACTCTCGACCGAGTGGTATCGGATCAACATGCCGCCCTACAAGGCGGCGTTCGAGGGTGCCTCGATCCTGATCCCGGCCGACATCGATGTCAGGGCCGATCACGAGCTGATCACGATGGCCGACGGCGTCGCCAAGGTGCCGGCCGGCGTCCACACGACAGGCTCGGACGGCCACAAGCGCCACGGCGACACGGCGATCGCCGGCGCGCTCGCCTGGTACGCCAGCAAGAAGCCGGTCCAGAACACCGAAGTGCGCACTTCCGGCATCGACCGCGCGGCGGCCGGCAATCGCGACTATTTCGGCGATGACAGAGGTGATGATCAATGGCGCAGGATGTAACGCTGCCGCAAAGCCCGCCGACCACGGCAGGCGGCGCCTTGTCGGCCGAGATCGCCAATGTGCTCAGAAACCCGTTCATCCGGCCGTTCGGCGGCATCCTGCCGCCAGGCGACCCGACGCTGCGGATGCGCGGTGCCGGCTGGAATTGGGAGATCTACGATCGTGCCGCCGAAGACCCGCGGGTCTATTCCGCCTTGCAGAAGCGCATGGGCGCGCTCGCCGCCTATCCGTACCAGCTCGATGCGGCGACCAAAGATCCGGCCGATGTCGCCGCGAAGGAACTGGTCGAGCGTGCGCTCACGAGCTTCCCGACACAGCGTGTCGTCAAAGACCTGCTGCAAGCGATCAACAAGGGCTTCAGCGTCGTCGAGATCATGTGGGACGTGGTCGACGGCGAGATCATGCCGGTGGGCGCCTATCGCCGCGACCAGAGGCGGTTCCGCTTCGGCCAGGATTACAAGTTGCGCCTGATCGACTGGAACGATCTCATCTACGGCACGCCCGTGCCCGACCGTAAATTTGTGGTCCACACGCATGATCGCCATGACGGCGACCCTTATGGCCGCGGGCTCGGCGTCATGCTGTTCTGGCTAGCCTTGTTTAAGCGGCAGAATTTGGCGTCCTGGCTGGTGCACAATGACAAATTCGCCAGCCCCACGGCGTACGGCAAGCATGCGCCGGAGGCGAGCCAGGAGGTGAAGGACGCGCTGCTCTCGTCGTGCTCGGCGCTCGCCATCCAGACCGCCGTCATCACCGACAATCAGACCTCGATCGAGCTGCTGCAAGCCCAGAACGCCGGCGGCGCCGACACCTATGGCGCGCTCAAGGAGTCGCTCAACGACGATATCAGCGAGGTCGTGCTGGGCTCGACCTTCGCGGCCAATGCCGGCGCGCTGGACGGCGGATCGGGCGCAAGAGCCGATACCGACGATCGGCTGGAGCTGGCCCGCAGCGACGCCGGCGACCTGGCCGAGACGTTCAACGGGACGCTGGTCAAGTGGATCGTCGAGCTCAACATGCCGGGTGCCAAGCCGCCGGTGCTGAAATGGCTGATCGACGAGGAGGAAGATCTGACCGCGCGCGCGGAGATCGACGACAAGATCCGGACTTGGGGCTACAAGCCGACGCTCGAGTATATCCTCGAGCGCTATGGCGGCGAATGGTCGGAACAGGCGCCGCCGGTGCCGCCGCCCAATCCCTTCGCACCGGGCCAGGCCGATCCGGGCGATCCGTCAAATCCGGCCGACCCGCCGGCGTTCGCCGAAGCCAAGCCGGTGCCGCCGGGCACGCTCGCGACGGCGGCCTTTGCTCAAGCCGGGGCGGACAAGGTCAAGCCGGTCATCGCCGGATGGGTCGACCAGGTGCGTAAGCTCGCCGGCCAGGTCGGCTCGCTCGACGAGCTGCGTGATCGCCTGATCGAGCTGTATCCGACGATGTCGGGCGGCCTCTTTGCCGAGGTTATGGGCCAGGCGCTGCAGGTGGCGGATCTGACCGGCCGCTACGAGGCCGGCAATGGCGGGTGAGGCGCCGGAATACGCCTCACTCGACTTTCCCGAGGCGATCAAGTTCCTGCGCGACAAGATCAATGTCCCGTCGGCCAAGTGGGCCGATATTCTGGGCGGCGCGCACGCCACCGCCTTTACCGTCGCCGGCGCAACCAAGGAAGGGATGCTGACCGACTTCCGTGCGGCAATCGACAGCGCGATCGCGAGCGGCACGAGCCTCGGCGATTTCCAGAAAGCGTTCGACGATATCGTTGCAAAAAATGGCTGGGACCATACCGGCACGCGCGATTTCCGAACGCGCGTGATCTTTTCCACCAACTTATCCACGGCCTATGCCGCCGGCCGGCACGCCCAGATGACCGACCCGGATCTGCTGCGCGTCATGCCTTTCTGGCGTTACCGGCATTCCGACAACGTCAAGTGCCCGAGGCCGGAGCATCTGGCCTGGGACGGCCTGGTGCTGCGCCACGATGATCCTTGGTGGAAGACGCATTACGCGCCTAATGGCTGGGGCTGCCAATGCAGCGTCGAGCCGCTCAGCGCGCGCGAGCTGAAGGCGCTCGGCAAGAGCGGGCCGGACACGGCACCGCCGCTGGAACCGCGCGACGTCGAGCTACAGACCTCGGCCGGGCCGGTCACGATTAGTGTACCGAAGGGGATCGATCCCGGCTGGGGCTATAATGTCGGCGAAACGGCTCAAGGGCGGAAGCTCTCCGAGCAGCAGATGCAAGCCTGGGACGATGCCGGGCCGGATGCATGGGAGAGTCTGACACCAGGCGATTGGCAGAGCGCCGGCCGCGCCAGGTCGTTGCCGGAAGACGTCCCGAAGGCAGCGCCGGCGCCGGTGCCGCCGGCACATCCGGCGGCGACGAAACCAGCTCTGCAAACGGCGATCGAGCGCGCGATCGGCGGCTCGTCCGCCGCCTTGCCGACGCCGACCGGCGACACGATCAATATCGATGCCGCTGCGCTCGCCGCGCATCTCCCCGCCGACGCGGCAGAGCTGGTGCCGCTGCTGCCCGAGATCGCGGCCGAACCGTACGAGATGTGGCTGCGCTTCGAGCGCCACAAAGGCACCGGCAAGGTGGTGCTGCGCCGGCGCCTCGTCAAAGCGCTGCAACTCGGCAAGCTTCGCGTGATGCTGCTGTTGCAGGCGAGCGGCGGCAACCTTGATACACTCCGGCTGCTGGGCGACCAGGACGAGCTCGATGCCGCACGGATCGGCCGGCTGATCTGGTCGAGGCCGGCGGAATGACCGGCGCCGTCATCAAGGTCGATGCGCAGTACACCGAGGTGCTGGACGCGCTCGGCCGCCTCGCCGGCCAGGATGGCGGCCTCGTCTCGGTCGGACTCAAGGCGCTGGGCCAGGCGATGCTCAAATCGACGCGCGCCCGCTTCGACGCGCAAAGAGCGCCGGACGGCACGGCCTGGGTGGCGCTCAATGCCGAATACGCCAAGGGCAAGCGCGGCACCAAGATCCTGCAGGGGTCGGGCATGGCCGGCGGGTTGCTGGGCTCGATCACGGCGCAGATCTACGGCAATACTCTGCTGATCGGCACCAACAAGATCTACGGCCGGGCACATCAGTTCGGCGTCACCATCGTGCCGCGTAACTATCCTACCCTGGTGTTCCGGATGAACGGCAGGCTTTTCTGGGCGCGCAAGGTCACCATCCCGGCGCGACCCTATCTCGGCCTCTCGGCCGAGGATCGCGCCGAGATCCCGCTCGTAATCCAGGACGTCCTCGACGCGATGATCGCGCCGTAGAGCCCTGACCCGGATAACGCCCCGGCAAGCCGTGCATAACTCCGTCCGGCCCTTCGGTGCCGGATCGGGGACATGGCCCTTCCTACCCCCGTTACACCCCCGTTACCGGCGATGTTTCCTCCTGCACTGGGGATGAATTCCTTCAGCATCAATTTCCGCTGCGGATCAGGCGAGGATGGCCACCTCATTGACGCCGATCTGCAGGTCACCAAGTGCGAGATTTCGAAATCTTCCGTGTCGGCAAACACACCGCGGTCAACGGTGCCACGATCGATTTTACCGCTGCCGATCTCGCCGGCATGGCTGCCTCCTACGACCCGAACCTGCATGACGCGCCGATCGTCGTCGGCCACCCGGCGATGGACGATCCGTCATATGGCTGGGTCAGGTCCCTCCGTGTCGAGGGCGACCGGCTGATCGCCGTGGCCGACCAGGTCGATCCGGCCTTTGCCGAGATCGTCAGGGCCGGACGATACAAGACGCGCAGTGCAGCATTTTACCCGCCCGACCATAAGTCCAACCCCAAGCCGGGCGGTTGGTACCTCAAGCACATTGGGTTTCTTGGCGCGACGCCGCCAGCGGTCAAGGGCCTGAAGCCCGTGACCTTCGCCTCAGATGAGGGGGCGGTCGAGTTCGCCGATTGGTCCGGACTCAACGTCGCCACGCTCTTCTCCGGCCTGCGCGACTGGATGATCGGGCAGTACGGCCAGGACACGGCCGACAAGGTGCTGCCGCCGGACATGATCGACACGCTCAAATTCCAGGCGGCACAGCCTGACGACGATACCACGAGCTATAGCGAGGACAGAATGACCCAGCCGACCGCGGCCGAGTTGGAGGAGAGACTGCGCGCCCTGGCCGAGGCCGAGGCCAGGTTCGCGGCGCAGCAGGCCGCGTTCGCCGAGAGCCAAGCGGCGGCGCGGCGCCAGGGCATCAAGATATTCATCGACGGCCTGGTGACTTCCGGTCGGTTCCCGAAGGCCGAGGCGCCCGGCCTCGCCGCCTTCATGGAAGCGCTGCCCGCCGGCGACGCCTCGATCGAGTTCGCGGAAGCCGGCGGCAAGACGGCGAAGATGGCACCGCAGACCTATCTCATGGGTCTGCTCACGCGCCTGCCGAACCTGGTCGAATTCGGCGAGGTCGCACCCGGCGGCGAGGCGGTGGCATTCGCCGACAGCACCGAGGCCATCTCGGCCGCCGCCGCGCAATACATCGACGAACAGGCGGCGCGCGGTCGCACCGTCAGTTCGGCCGAGGCGGTCTCTCACGTCCTGAGTGCCCGGCGATGAGCTACGTCTACAACCGCACGCGGACCGCTCAGGCCGCGATCGCGCCCTACCGGTTCGTCAAGCCCGGCACCATCAACTACACCGCCGTCCAGGCTTCGGCGCCGACCGACAGCATCATCGGCGTGTCGCTGGAATTCTATCACCCGCAAGCCGGCGAGCGCTTCGACTTTGCGATCGCCGGCCCGGCGCAGATCGAGGTCGGCGCCAACCCGGTAGCCGATGGCGACCTGTTGACCAGCGACGCCAACGGCATGGCCGTAACCGTGACGCGCCACGCCCATACGGAAAACCTGGCCGCCGCTTACACCGAGAATGCGATCACCGCGCCCGCGGCATCGGTGCGCGTCGGCGCGCTCGCACTCATGGCCGGTCAGCCCGGGGACATCATCGATGTCTACGTGCAGCCGATGCCGGCCTAAACGGAGGTAGCAATGTCGATCATTTCCGCCGTCACCGGCACCCCGATCGGTCCTGCCAATGGCAGCAGCTTTCCGATCACGCCGGAGCTGACCGCCGTCGCCGTCCAGTACCGCAATCCCGCGATCAGCCTGATCGCCGACGACGTCATGCCGATGACGCCGCCCATGGGCGTGAAGAAGTTTAAATGGACCAAATACGCGCTCGGCAACAGCTATACCATTCCCGACATTACAATCGGTCCGCGGTCATATCCGAAGCAATATGAGGTGCCCGGGGAAGAACTCACCGCGACCTGTGTCGACTACGGGCTGGAAGGCTTCATTCCACAGGACGATGTCGATCAGGCGGCATCGCTTCGCGCGATCAACCAGACGATCATCGACCCGACACTCTTGCAGACGGAAGTGCTGACCGATGTCGTCGTGCTCGCGCGCGAGCAGCGTGTCGCCAATATCGTCTTCAACCCCGCCAACTATCTGCCCAACCTGACCCAGGATCTGTCGGCCAATGGCGGGGCGCAGCAATTCGACAATTTCGCCAATAGCGACCCGATCGCGGTGCTGACCGCGATGCTCGACAGCTGCGTTATCCGCCCGAACGTGCTGACCTTCGGCCAGGTGTCGTGGTCCGGCCTGCGCCGCCACCCGCGCATCATGAAGGCGATCAACCGGGACGCCGGCGACACCGGTGTCGCGACACGCCAGCAGGTCGCCGATATTTTCGAGGTCGAGAAGGTGCTGGTCGGTTCCAGCTGGGTCAACCTCTCTTCCAACCGGCTGAAGGCCAATCTCGCCCGGACCTGGGGACCGCACTGCGCGGGCCTCTTCGTCAACCCGGCCGCGGCCAAGACGATGGGGTTGACCTGGGGCTACACGGCCAATTACCGCGGCCGCCGGGCTGGTGCCATCGCCGATCAGCGCATGGGCAGCGACGGCGGCGTCTGGGTCAAGGTCGTCGAGACCTGCAAGGAAATCGTCGCCGCCCAGGAGGTCGGGTTCCTGCTGCACAACACGATCTCGACGATCCCGGCCGGCGAACCCGAGGCGAACTGAGGACGCCGCGATCATGCCGACCTTCCTCCCGCGCGACGACGACGGCGACCCGATCCCGGTGCTGCCCTATCGCGCCGGCGCGGGCTGGATCGTCCAGATCGGGCCGACGCCGGAAGTCGCCGGCCCGTTTACGCCCAACACGCGCATGGTCACGCTGCGCGCGATCGGCGCGCCCGTCTATTGGGTTGCCGGCGCCGCCAACACGACCACGGTCGCCGTGCCGGCCGCGACCGGCGCCGTGATCTCCGGAGCGCCGCATTACCTCCCGGCCGGCGAGGCGATCGATGTCGTGCTGCAAACGCCGAACGCGGCCGAGACTGCCAGCTACGTCGCCGCGATATCGGCCGCGGGTGCTGCCGGCACACTCTATATATCCGAGCGCGGCTGATGACGGCGTACATCACCCAAGACGATTTGGTCGCGCGCTTCGGCGCGGCAGAGATCCAGCAGCTCAGCGACCGCGAGATGGCGGGTCAGATCAACACCGCGCGCGTGGCGCAGGCGATCGCCGACACCTGTGCCCGGATCGACGGCTATCTGGCGGCGCAATACGATCTGCCGCTGCCCAGCGTGCCGGCGGCACTGCCGACGCTCGCCTGCGACATCTGCCGCTATCTGCTGGCCGAGCTGCCGACTGGTGAGATGCGCGACCGCCATAATGACGCACTCAGCTGGTTGCGCGACGTCGCCAGCGGCAAGTTCGGCCTCGGCCTCACACCGGCCGGAACCGAGCTGGCGCCGGCGCCGGCCGGCGTCCCGCAGTTCCGCGCCCGCAGCGACGGGCGCCGGCAGCGCGACATCCGCGGTTTCCTGCGAGAGCGCGAATGGGAGTGATCGCCACGATCGAGGACGCGATCGTCGCGGCGCTCACAGCCGCGATGCCGCCCCACCTCCCGATCGAAACCCTGCCCGCCGGCATCACGGCCGATGAGTGGGGTCTGCGCTTGCGCGCCGGCACCGCCGTCTATGTCGCTTGGATGGGCGCTTCGTCGGGCCAATGGAAGGGCACGGCCAGGCTCGACGGGAACTTCGCCGTCTATGTCGTGAGCAAAGGCGTCGGCAGCGAGGTCACGCGCCGGCGCGGCGACGATGTCCGCCAGGGTGCCTATCTCATGATTGAGATGGCAGCGCCTGCCGTCAATCTGCTGCCGATCAAGGGCATCGGGACGCTTGAGCTTGTCTCGATCGACAACCTCTATTCGGAGGCTTTCGATAAGCTCGGCCTCGCCGTCTATTCGATGCTGTTTCAGACGCAGCTCGCCTTCGACAAAGCGCAGGCGCTCGAAGACTTCACGACGTTTTCCGCACAGCTCAGATTTGCCCGGCCGGGCGAGCACATGGCGCGTGGCGAAGGCGACGCGCTGCCGCTCGCCGATAGCGCCGTCGATCTCGACGCCGTGGTCACGCTGCCATCGGCCTCGTCACCTGGAGAACCATAATGGCCAAGATCAAGATCTGGGCGGCGCCCGGAATGCGCGTGCGCGACCCGGCGACCGGCCGCCTGATCCCGGCGACCGGGATCGAGGTCGAGAGCACCAACACATTCTGGCGCAAGCGTATCAGACAGGGCGATGTCGTCCTGACCGAACCGAAAGAGCCGCCGGCTCAGGCGGAGACAGCGCAAGCCGAAGCGCAAGCCGCGGCGCTGGCGGAACAACCGGCACCGGCGACGCCGGCGTCGGCTCCGGGTCCGGTTCCGCCGGCCGCAGCGCCCGCAACGCCGCCACCGCCGGTCCCGCCCGCGCCGGCCGCTCCTGCGCCAGCGCCGAAGCCGGCCGTTACCGGCAACGCCAATCCGACCGGGAGTAACGCCACATGAGCGACATCGCCTTCAACACCATCCCGATCTCGATCCGCGTGCCGGGGCAGTATATCGAATTCAACAATTCCCAGGCCAATTCCGGGCTGCCGGCCATGCCCTCGACCATTCTGGTCATTGGCCAGAAGCTGCCGAGCGGACAGGTCGCCTCCGGCACGCCGCTGCAGATCTTCACGCCGTCGCAGGCGGGAAAGGCGTTCGGCCGCGGGTCGATGATCGCCAACATGCTGGCGGCGCTCTACAACGCCAACAGCGTGACCGCGGTCTGGGCGATCGCCCAGGATGACAACCCGGCCGGCGCGCCGGCGGCAGGCTCGATCCTGTTCGGCGGCGCGCCGACCGCTGCCGGCACTTTCACCCTCTATGTCGGCGCCAACAACGTGCCGGGCGGCAACACCAGTGTGCAGATCGCGATCAGCGCCGGTATGACGCCGGCGGCGATGGCGGCGGAACTGGTCGCAGCGATCGCCGCCGACCTGGATCTGCCGGTCACGGCCGCTGTCGACGGGGCGAACACGGCAAAGGTCAATCTGACCTGCGTCCATAAGGGTACATTCGGCAACAGCCTCGATCTGCGTACGACCTATTACGCCGGCGACGCGTTCCCGGTCGGCATGACCTGCACCATCACGCCGATGAGCGGCGGAACGGCCGATCCGGATCTGACCGACACCATCATCGCCATGGCCGATGTCTGGTACAATTCGATCGCCTTCCCCTATTCGAGCGGTGCTTCGATCGCCGAGATGCAGGCCGAGCTGGTGCGCCGCGAAGGGGCGCTGGTGCAGATCCCCGGCCATGCCTATGGCGCGGTCTCGGGTTCGCTGGGCACAGTCTCGGCCTTCGGCATCACGCCCAACAGCAAATATTTTAACTTTTTCGACGCTGGTCTGTCGCCGACCCATCCGTCGATCTGGGCCGCGGTCACGGCCGGGATCATCGAATATTACGGCAATATCGACCAGGCCCAGCCGCTGCAGACCTTGGCGCTGCCCGGCATCCTGTCGCCTGACGTGTCGGATCGGCGCGATTGGCAGGAACGCAATCTGCTCCTGCAGGACGGCATCGCCACGACCAAGGTCGACGCCGGCGGCAATGTCCTGATCGAGCGCGCGATCACGGCCTACATCACCAACCCCGAGGGCTATCCCGACACCAGCTATCTCGATGTCGAGACCCTCCTGACCCTCTATTACCTGCGCTTTTCGGTGCAGCAGCGCATTGCCGAGAAGTTCCCGCGCTTCAAGCTCGCGGCCGACGGCACGCTCTTCGGCGCCGGCGAGCCTGTGGTCACGCCGTCGATCATCAAAACCGAACTGCTCGCGCTCTTCACCGAATGGGAAGAGGCAGCACTCGCGCAAAACCTTACTGCCTTCAAAGCGGCTCTCAATGTCCAGCTCGACCAGACCGATCCTGACCGGGTCGACGCGCTGATCCCGCCGCAGCTCGTGACCGGCTTCCGCGTCTTCGCGGCCCAAATCCAGTTCGCGCTTTAGACCCGGAGTGACCGATGCCCAGCCCCAATCAACGCACCGGCAAGGTGTACATCGAAATCGACGGCGTCAGCATGGAAAGCATGGATGGCGCCAAGTTGGAAAATTACGAGGGCAATGAGCGCGATCCGGTGACCGGCACGCATGTCTTCGGCTTCATGGACAAGGTGGCTGTGCCGACGATCTCTTGCGAATTCGCGCATGGTCCGTTGATCAACATGGACGCGATCGCCGCGGTCGTGAATTCCACCATCACCTTCGAATGCGACAGCGGGCCGATCTATGCCCTCCTTCAAGCCTGGAAGAGCAAGGGCTCCAGTCTGACCGGAGGCCAGGGCAAGGTCTCCTTCGAGTTCCAGGGCAAGAGATGCATCACGGTCGCATAAGGCGGCCAAACCTCAGGAAAGGATAGTCATGACCAAGTCGAGTGGTGACGATAGCGTCGTCACGCTGAAGCTCTGCGCGCCGATCCCGCATCCCGATGGCGAAATCAATGAATTGCGGATCCGCAAGCCGAAGGCCAAGGATCTGCGCGCCATGGACAATGGTCATCCCGGCGAAATCGCCAAGACCTTCAGCCTGGCGCAGCAGTTGACCGGAGTATCCATGCCGTATCTAGAATTGATGGATGCCGGCGACTTCATTGCGATGAGCACCATCGTCCAGGGTTTTTTGCGGCCTTCCCCGGCAACTGGCGCCTGATTGTCATGGAAGTGAGCGCCGTCCTGCATTGGTCGCGCACCGAGGTCGACGACCTCGGTGCCGGCGAGCTGCTTGGGTCTCATGAACATGCGCTGGTGATCGCCAAAGCATTGCGCGGCCTATGAGCAATCTACGGGTAGCGCTCGAATTCTCGGCGATCGACCATGCGACGGCGACCGCGCGGCTGATCAGCCAGTCGGTGGGCGGCGTCGGCAAGGCGGCGCATCAGGCCGGCCTCGCCACGTCGCCGATCGCCAAGCTGACCCACGGCCTCGGCCAGGTCGGCATTCAGCTGAATTCCATGGGCAGTGCCCAGGCCGGGCTCGACGGTGTCGCTTCGACGCTGAAGGAGATCGGTTCGCGCATCAAGGACATCGCCGGCGCCGGCCTGTCGCGCATCGGCGGCGGCCTGTCCAAGATCGGCTCCGCGCTGCCCAAGCCGGGCGGCATCGGCGGGCTGACCGCCACGGCCGGCGGCGTCGCCGCGGCGGTCGGCGGCGGCTTCGAAGTTCATGAGATCCTGCAGGACAATGAATTCTTCAACCGCCTGAGGATCAACACCGGCGCGCCGATCGAGCAGATCGAGGCGCTGCGCCATCACTTTCTCGACGCGGCGCGCGACGCCCGGATTTCTTCCGATGAGATGAAGCTGGCCTTCGACAGTCTGCGCGAGGGCGGCGCCCCGCTCGACTTCATCGACGCCTCGCTGGATACCGTCGCCGCCTCGATCCAGCGGCTGAACGGCCATGGCGGCGATATCGGCGAGCTGTTTGCGAATTTGCGCAAATTCGACGATCTCCAAGGCCCGCAGCAATTGCTGCAAGCGATGGCGACCTTGCAGGCGCAGATCAAGGGCGTGCCGGGCGGGCTCGAAGACTTCGTGCCGGCGACCGCACCCTTGCTCGCACAATATAAGGAAATGGGCCATGCCGGGCTCGAAGCGGTCAAGGAGATCGGTGCGGTCTATGCGACCGTCGCCCAAGGCACGGCCACGCCGCGCCAGGCGCGCAGTGCGACCGAGGGCATTCTCTCCCTGCTGTCCGACCGGCAGAGCGCCATCCAGTTGCAGGGTCTGGGCGTCAACGTGTTCGGCCACAACAAGGAGGAAGTGCAGCAGAATTTCGACGCCGGCAAGACTCTGCCCCTGACCGAGATCCTGCAGAGCCTGCTCAAGAAGTACACCGAGGCGCCGGCCGTCTTCGACCAGGTGCTGGGCGAGGGCTTCAAGCGCGACTTCCGCATTCCGCTGGCCGAGACCAAGGAACAGGGGTTCAGCCCAACCCTCAATCAGAAGCTCGAAACCACGGGCGACCCGGCGCAGTTTCTCCGCCAGGCGCATGAGGCGTCGGAAGGTCTGAGCGGCAGCCTCAACAGCCTCAATGTCAGCCTGAAGCAGGTCGGCGAAAGCGTGCTCGCCACGCCGTTCGCGTGGCTGGCGGACGGGCTCAACCGGTTCAACGGTGTTGCGACGGTCGGGATTACCGTAATCGGCGGACTGGGGATACTTGGAACCGTCGGAAACCTCGTCACCTCGGTCAATGGCGGGCTGCTCAAGTTGGGCATCAATCTTCCATCATACGCAACATCGCTAGTTGCGTTTGGTAGAGCCGGCTTTGGTGTTGTACCCGCACTGTCTGGCATGGCTCTGAACCTCGGCCTTGCTGCAGAATCTATGGCTGGGTTTGTTTCGTGGTCGCCTGCGCTCTCCGGCGTTTTCACGGCCATGTCTGGCGGGTTCGTCGCCGTCGGTGCGGCGATTGAAGCGACTCCCATCGGCTGGATCATTACCGGGATCGCTGCTGTCGCGTTTGCCGCTTACCTGATCTACGAGCACTGGACGCCGATCAGGGCTTGGTTCGGCGAGCTGTGGGGCGGCGTCGGCCAAGTGTTCAGCGGCGCCTGGGATTTCGTCGTCGGATTGGTGACCGGCGACAGCGAGCGGGCGATCGGCGGGATCGAGACGGTATGGGTCGGCATCAAAGGCTTCTTCGCGACGCTGATTCGCGGTCTCTTCGACGACACGCCGATCGGGCTGATCGTGGCGCCGTTCCTCACGCCGATCGTGCTCATCACGGAGCATTGGACTGCATTCAAGGCGTGGGTCGGCGACATGCTCTCGGCGATCGGCGAGATCTTCCAGGGCGAAGGCGAATTCATCGCCGGCGTCTTCACCGGCGATATGGACAGGGCCGTCGCCGGGATCGAACAGATTTGGCAGGGCTTCGAAGATTTCTTCAGTAATCTCTGGGACGGGATCGTCGGCACGGCGGAGGCGGCGTTCGAGAAGATCGCCTCGGTCACAAACATCCTGCCCGATTGGATAACAGGCGCGCATTCGGACGAGACGCCGGCCAAGCCCGCTGTCACCGCGCCGAAGCTGCCACCTTCTGCACCGCCTGCGATCGGCGAAGCCGCGGTCAAAGCGCCGGCGCCCCTGCCGTCGGCGGCACTGCCGCTTGCATCGGTCTCTGCAGTTCCGTCTCCCGCGCCTGCTTCCGTCGCGCAGAATGCGCCTGCTGCGCCAGTGGCGTTGGCGCGCGCATCTGTCCAAAGCGTCCCGGCGCCTGTCCCGCAAGCTATTGCGCCGTCTGCCGCGGGGTTTGTGCCGGCTTCGGCGGCAGTTCCATCAATCGCCCAGGCGTCACCAAACGCGGCCGTCTCTCGCTCGGACGAGACCGCGCAGCTGCTGCAGTATTTCGAGCAGCAGGGTTGGACCAAGCAACAGGCGGCTGGGATCGTCTCCAATCTGACGATCGAGAGCGGCTTGCGGCCGGACGCGGTCGGGGATCACGGTGCCGCCTTCGGTCTGGCGCAGTGGCACAGCGACCGTCAGGCGGATTTCCGTGCGGCGTTCGGTAAGGACATTCGTGGCGCGTCGGTTCTCGACCAGGCGAAGTTTGTCCAGTTCGAGCTGACGCAGGGCAAGGAGGTTGCCGCCGGCAAGCGCCTGCGCGAGGCCAATAGCGCCTATGAGGCCGGAGCGATCGTCAGCGATCGCTACGAGCGCCCGCTGGACACGAGCGGCAACGAGCGTATCCGCGGCGCGCTGGCCGAACGTCTCGCCGCTCTGCCACAGATCGGCGTGCCTGCTCTCCCGTCGCCTGCGCCGCAAGCTGTTAGCGTGCCCGGCGTAGCGCCGCCGAAGATCGGCCCGCAAAGGCCGTTGCTGCAAGCCGCGTCGCTCTCGCCTGATCTGCCGACCCTGGGGCCGACGCTCGGCGCGCCGATCCCGACGGCGTTCGGCCGCGACAGCGTTACCGAACAGGCCGGCGCTCAACGCGGTAACGCCGGGCAGATCCAGGTTCTGGTCAAGTTCGTCGATACGCCGAAAGGCACTCAGATCGAGACCAACAGCCCGCCCGGTGGCCCGCGGGTCAGCGTCGATGTCGGCTACGCGTTCGCGGTGACGTGATTATGTTCAGTCACTTCGAGGAACGATCCGACTATGTGCGTTTTCCGGAAGATCCGGCAGCGAGCCCGCCTACGATTAGGACGATTAGGATATTGTACCCGAGAGGAAGGAAAGCTCCTTCATATAGCCGTATAGCGCAGATGATCGCGGCGGCAATTAGCAGTGCGAAAAAGGTTCTCTGCGACCTGCGCCGCTCTGACATTCTAGCCTCAACAGCCGCTTTCGACACGTCCGCGTCCATCTTCCCCTCCCTGACCGCTGGGGTTGAAAATGGCATGGCGTGACGGCGTTTTCCAGGGGCGTTTCCGGAGCGCCTCGTTCAATTACGAGGATACTGGCCTGTCCGGCGGACGGCGCGTCGCCAAGCATTTGTTCCCGAAGCGAGATACGGCCGAAGGCGAGGATATGGGACGGCAGGATCGGTCCTTCACGCTGTCCGTCTTCATCGTCTCGCCCGACTTCGCCACATATACCCAGCTCAAGACGGCGCTGATCGCGGCGTGCGAGACCAAAGGGCCGGGCACGCTGATCCATCCGACCATGGGCACCATGAATGTGTGGTGCGAAGGCTATAGCGTCGCCGAGTCCGTCGAGGAAATGGGCCGCTGCAATTTCCAGCTCAAGTTCTGGGACCCCGGCACCAAGACCTTCACCGCCGGCGCGCTGGCGCCCAACCAGGCAGTGGCCGTCGACAGTGCGGCGTCTGCTCTTTCGCTGGCGGCGCTCGATGCGTTCGCCGCGATTTTCTCGACGCTCGACACGATCGCCGCGGTGATGGCGTCGGTGCTGGGCCAGATCGAGGCGCTGGCGGCGATCTACGGGTTGGTCAGCACGGCGATCGCCATTGCGCAATCGACGCCGACCGCTTCCGGCGTGATCTCCGGCCAGGTCGCCTTGGCCGCTGCCTGGTCGGCGGCGATCGCCCAGCTGCAGCAGACCGGTCAGGCGCTCATGGCCGAGCCGCTGCAGCTCGGCCAGGCGATCCAGGCGCCGATCGCAGCCTTCCCCTTCATCGCGTCCACGGCGACGCCCGTGCCGATCACGAGCTGGGCCGGTATCCGGCAGACCGGTCCGGTCGCTTCCGGCCCAGTCGGCACGCACCCGGCGCGGCCGATCACGGGCTATTCGGCGCAGACGATTACGCAGATCCGCGCCGGTCTCACCCAGCTCGCCGGACTCGGCCTCGGCGTCGAATCCGTGCTGGACGGGCCGGCACTCCCTGCCATGACGGCGGCGCTCCTGGCGCAGACGCCGCTGATGCCGATCCAAGGCGCTAGTGCCGCGCTCATGTCGCAGGTTTCGCCGATCGCCGTCGCCGGCATGACGCCGGTGCTGGCCCGCCAGATCGCGGCCGGCTCTTCGCCGGCTTCGATCGCCGAAGCCTCGCCGGTGCCTGGCGTCACGCCGAGCCGGGTGCAGATGGCGATCAACCAGATCGCCGTCACCGACCTGGTGCGTCAGACGGCGCTGGCGCAAGCGGCCGAGGCCGTCGCGTCCAACACCTATGCCACGGTCCAGCTGGCCGAGGCGGCGCGCGACGATATATCCTCGCGCCTCGACCTGGAAATGCAGCTGACCGCGAGCGACACGGTCTATCAGGCGCTCCAGGCCTTGCGCATCGCCGTGGTGCGCCAGATCAACGCGACGATCGCGACCTTGCCGACGCTCTCCAGCATCGTGCTGCCGCAATCGGTCCCGGCGCTGGTGCTGGCGCATCGGCTCTACGACAACCCGGCCTGGGCCGACGATATCGTCGCCCGCAATGATATTCCCCATGGCGGCTTTGTCCCGGCCGGCATCGCCATAGAGGTGCTAAGCGATGTCGGCTGACAACGTCCAGCTCCTGGTCAACAGCCGCGTCTATGGCGGCTGGGAAAGTGTCGAGATCACACGCTCGATCGAGACGATGGCCGGGAGCTTCTCCTTAAAGGTCGCCGAACGCTGGGCGGGGCAACAGGTGATTGCCCAGATCATCCCCGGCGATCAATGCCAGCTCACGATCGACGGATCGCCGGTCATCACCGGCTGGGTCGACGATGTGGCGTTCGAATACGACGAGAAGTCGCATGAAGTGACCGTGACCGGAAGGGACGCCGCCGGCGACCTGGTCGATTGCTCGGCACCCTATATCGGCGGCCAGAAGTTCAACGCCGACGTGGTCGGCCTCATCAGCGATATCGCCCGGCCCTTCGGCATCAATGTCCGCAGCGACATCGAGGGGCTGGCACCGATCCCGGAATTCGTCATCCATCCGGGCCAAAAGGCCGGCGAGGCGATCGCGCAGATCTGCTCCTTTGCTGCATTGCTGCCGGTCTCGGACGGGCTCGGCAATCTCGTACTGACGCGCGGCGGGCTTAGCGGCGCCCAAGCGCCGCTGAAGCTCGGCAAAAACATCCGCAAGGCGAGCGGCAAGTTTTCGGCGAAGGACCGGTATCAGACCTATCAGGTGCTGGGCCAGGCCAATGGCAGCGGCAATGTCGATCCGGCGGCGGCCGTGGGCGGCAATGGCAGTTCGACCGATGCCGGCGTCACGCGCCACCGGCCGCTGATCATCATCGCGGACTTCATGGCCGTCGGCAACGAAGCCTATCAGCGCCGGGCGCTGTGGGAGCAGACGGTGCGGGCCGGCCGCGAGTTTTCAGCCACGCACACGGTCAAGGGCTGGCGCGACGATGCCGGGATGCTGTGGAATCCCAACGCGACCGTCCGGGTCGACGATGATTTCGCCGGAATCCACGACACGATGCTGGTCTCGGGCGTGCATTTTTCCCAGACCCTCGCCGGCACGACAACGGCGCTCACAATCACCAGGCCGCAAGCCTTCGATCTCATCCCCATGCCGCTCGACAGCGGCATCTATGACGCGACGCCGACCGGCCATCCTGTTGCGGGGAAGGGATGAGCGCGCTCGAACAATTCCGCGGCCGGGTGCGCGAATTCGCCGGGCTGATCGGGCCGATCCAGCGCTCGGTGCGGCTGATGATCAGCCGCGGTCTGCTGATGCTGGTCGACGACACACAGACGACCCAAGAAGTGCAGCTCGGCCTGCTCGCTGGGGAGGTGCTGTCGGGGCTTGAGCATTTCCAGCCCTACGGCTTCACCTCGAACCCGTTCCCCGGCGCCGAGGCGGTTTTCCTGTCCGTCGCCGGCAACCGGACGCAAGGCATCGTCGTCGTGATCGGCGACAAGCGCTATCGCATCACCGGTCTGCAATCCGGCGAAGTCTGCCTGCATGACGATCAAGGCCAGACGATCATCATCCGTCGCAACGGCATCGTGATCACGACGAAGATGCAGGTCACGGTCAACGCGCCGACGACGATTTACAACGGCAACATCCAGGTCAATGGCGGCATCACCACGACGGAAGATGTGGTCGCGGCCAATGTCAGCCTGATCAAGCACCTACATAGCGGCGTCCAGCCTGGTTCCGGCCAGAGCGCAGCACCGATCGCGGGGGGTTGAGATGGATCTCGCGATCGAATTCGATCCGACGCGCTGGGAGGGCGACCTCGTGCTGCTGCCGCGCGGCCAGCTCAAGGTCGACCGGTCGCTACGAACGGCCGTCTATCTGTCCTGGTTTCTTGATCGCCAGGCCGAGCCGGGCGATGTGCTGCCCGACGATGACCCGCTCAATCCCGGCGCCGGCGACAAGCGCGGCTGGTGGGGCGACTGGTATCTGCGTGCGCTGCTCGGGCTGCAGCAGGCGGCGCCCGGTGTCGCCGTGCTGCCCACCTTCCGGCTGGGCTCGCGGCTGTGGTTGTTGGGGCGGCCGAAGGAGACGGCGGAAGTCGTCGCACTCGCCCGGCAATACGGTGCTGAAGCGCTCGACTGGCTCACCGATTTCAACATCGCCGGCAGCGTGACCGTAACGGCGGAGATCGTGCGCGAGGGAATTCTCGGCCTCGAAGCCGTGATCCAGCGCAACCGCAATCCCGAGACGATTCGCTATGATTATGCGTGGGGGCGCGCCGCCTGATGCCGCTCATTCGCCCCAGCCTCGCCCAGCTCGTCCAGGCCAATATTCAGGACATCCAGTCGCGCCTCGAAGGCGCCGACGCGGCACTCCCGGTCGAGTTCCTGGGCGTGCTGGCGATCGTGCTGGCCGGCGGGTATCACCCGCAATATGGCAACATCGCCTATATCGCCAAGCAGCTCTTCCCCGACACTGCCGAAAAAGCGTATCTGGAGCGGCTCGCCAGCTTCTACGGCTTGGCCCGGAAGCCGGCGACGCCGGCGCAATTCCAGGTCAGCGTGGTCGGCACGTCCGGCGTCGATATTCCGCCGGGCACGCTGATCAACCGGTCGGATGCGGCACAATTCGCCAGCCTGGCCGATACCAGCCTCTTGAACGGCACGGCGACACCGACCTTTTCCGCATTGGTGCCGGGCAGCGCCGGCAACACGCCGGTGGGCGCCGTGCTGCAGTTCGCGACCGGCATCGCCAACGTCAATGTCTCCGTTACCGTCACGTCGATCGTCGCGATCGGTAACGATGCGGAGAAGGATGACCAGCTCAGGCAGCGCCTGATCTTCCGCATGGCCAACCCGCCGATGGGTGGCGCTGCGGCCGATTACATCATCTGGACGACGGCGCAGCCCGGCGTCACCCGCGCCTGGGTCTATCCCAATTGGCTGGGGCTGGGGACGGTGGGCGTGGCCTTCGTCATGGACGGCAGGCCGAACATCTTCCCCCTGCCATCCGATGTTGCCCAGGTGCAAGCCGCGGTCGGGCTGCTCAAGCCGGTGACGGCAAGCCTGTTCGCCTTCTCGCCGTCGCCGGTCGCCATCAATCCGACGATGCATCTGAACATCGCCGATAATCCTTCGATCCGCGCCGCCGTCATGACCGAGCTGAACGATTTCGTGACACGGGTCGCCGTTCCCGGTGCCGCCCTGGGACAGCCGGCGCAGGGGACGATCTTCCTGTCGCAGCTTGAGGAAGCGATCGGCTCGGCCAGCGGCGTCGTGGATTACCAGCTGATCAGCCCGGCCGCGACGATGGCGATGGCGCCCGGTGCCATGGCGGCGCTCGGCCAGGTGAGTTTCCAATGAGCCGCACGCCGGAGGATTTCCAGGCCGAGCTGCTGGGGCTGATGCCGCCAGGATCGGCGATCTCAAAGGACCCGGAATCGGTCAACGGCAGGCTGATGCTGGCGATCGGCGACGGGTTGTCCGAGATCGACGCGCTGACCGAGCTGCTGGTCGAGGAGGCCGACCCGCGTAAGACAATGCAGCTCCTGCCCGATTGGGAGGCTGCGGTCGGATTGCCCGATCCCTGCGCCGGGCCGGCGCCGACGATTCAGGCGAGGCGCGCGCAGCTGATCGCCAGGCTCACGGCCGAGGGCGGGCAATCCATTGATATCCTCGAAGCCTATATGGCGGCGCTGGGTTACCAGGTGACGATCCAGAATTTCCATCCATTCACCCCCGGCATCAGCGCCGTCGGCGATCCGCGCAGCCCGGTCTGCGACACGAGCTGGCGGTTCGTCTTCCAGGTCAACGCGCCGCTCAACACCGTCACGTATTTCACGCCCGGCGTTTCCGCCTTTCCCGAGCCGCTGGCGAGCTGGGGCAACGCCGTCCTTGAGTGCGAGATGCGGCGCATCGCCCCGGCCCACACCATGCCGATTTTCATCTATTCCTGACGGAGTGCCGAACCATGCAGCGCATTGCCTCGTCAACCGCCGTCGCCGCCCTGCCGCCGCCAATTCTCCCGGCGCCGGGGACACCTGGCTTCTTTGCGCAGATCGTGCCCGGCCAAGGCGTGCCGACGGTCGCCACGGTCGACTGGGCCAACGGTATCCAGGAAGAGCTGGTCACCTGCATTCTCGCGGGCGGCCTGACCCCGAACGCCGCGATCCTGACTCAGGTGCGCGACGGCCTCATGGCCTTCGGGTATTTCGCCGACACGGGTGCCGCCAATGCCTATGCGATCGCGACCTCGGTCAGCGGCCAGGTCAACGGGGTGCAATTCGTCGTGCCGGCGATCGAGACGCTGGCCAAGGGCACGCGACTCCTCATTCTCGCCAAGAACACAAATACCGGACCGTCCCAGCTGACGATCGACACCAACGTGTCCGTGAATTGGCTCAACAACGCCGGCGGCGCGCTCGCGGCCGGGGATATCGTCGGCGGCAGCATCTATCAGGTGCTCTATGACGGCGCCGCAATCCGCATGGTGGCGCCGACCAATTCGCAGCTGATGGCGATGATCCTGGCGGCCAACCCGCCGGTGCCAACCGTGCCGATGCAGGGCGCCTCGCACACCTACGCCAATGCCGACGCTAAAGAGACCATCTGGCGTTCGAATGGCGGTGCAGCCATGACGGACACGCTGCCGGGTGCAGCTGCCGGCGCGCTCGCCGCGGGATTCACGACCACCGTCGTCAACACGGATGTGAGCCTGCTCTCGATCCAGGTCGGCGCCGGCTCGACGCTCAGCGGCGCCAATGTCAGCAACAACTATGTCGTGATCGGCGCCGGGCAAAAGGTGACGATCACCTGTGATGGCAAGAACTATCAGGTGTACGGAGCGCCCGAGCGGGCACGCCTCGGGCAGGCGACGACGCTGTTCGTTTCCTCTGCAGGCAGCGACGTGAATGTCGGCACGGTTTCGACAAGCCCGTTTGCGACACCGCAGCATGCCTATAACTGGGCCCAGAGCAATCTCGACCTCGCCGGCCTCGTCCTCACGATTTCGATCGCCGCCGGAACCTATGCCGCCGGACTCAATGCGTCCGGGCCGCTCTACGGACAGACTTCGCCGGTGATGATTCAGGGTGCAGGGTCGCCCACGACGACCATCAATGCCGGCGCCTGCATCAGCACAAATTGGGGCGCCAACCTCCAGCCGGGCGGTCTGACGCTCAACGCGTCCGGCGCCGGGTCGGCCTGCCTCTCGACCTCCAATGCCGGGTCGATCATCACGGTCGGCCCGGGGCTGGTGCTGGGGACTGCGACGCTCGCACAGATGCAGGCTGTGCAATTCGGCGAAATCATCCTCGCCAACAGCTACACCGTGTCCGCCGGATCGCAGAGCCACTGGTTCGCTCAATCATCCGGGCTGATCGTCAACGGCAATGTCGCGATCACGGTCACGCTGACCGGCACCCCCGCCTATTCGGGCGCGTTCGCGACAGCGACGTCCGGCGCCAACATCAACCCGGCCAATGTGGTGACGTTCAGCGGCGGTGCGACGGGCACCCGCTTTGCCGTCAGCGCCAATGCGACCATCAACACCAATGGATCGGGCGCCAGCGCCCTGCCCGGCAGCGTCGCCGGCGCCGGCACCAATTATTTCTGAGGAACGAGCGATGCTGACCTATACCCCGACGAGCTGGTATTGGATTGTCGCCGGCAGCACGAGCCAGGTCTGGTCGAGCGCCGAGCTGCAATATGTCCCGGTCACCGACGCGACCTATCAGGCGTGGCTGTCGTCCGGCGGCATTGCCACCAACATCCTCAATGCCGGCGAGTTGTTCGATGTCCTGCAGCAGCAGGTGTGCCCGACGATGCAGGCGCAGGGCGTGCAGGTCGTCTCGACCGGCACGCCGGCGATCTCAGGCACCTACGCCATTGATGCCGCGTCGATCGGCCAGGCCGCGGCGGTAGCAAGCGATCTCGCTAATGGCGACGGGCTGCCGGGCGGCGGCGCGACATTCGTCTACCTGGACACGCTCGGACCGCACGGGCCGATGTCGCAGGCCAATTTCCTCGCGGCGTACAAGGCGCTCAAAAACTACGTCTACCAGTTCACCCAGTCGCTCTCGACGCTGGTGGCAGGCGGCCAGGCGACGATGCCGACGCAGCCGCTGACTATTCAATAAGAATTCCCGGCCTCTGCGAGGCAGGGTCGGGGCGTTGGAGCGCCCCGAACCGCGAGCTGTGGACTCGCACTGTTCGGCCAGCCGTCCGGTTCGGCCGACGTTACCAGCTCTGCCGTCGCGGACCGCGACCCCGCAGGGTTACCCGAAGGTGCAGAAAATTGTCGAGTCACACGAAGCCTGTTGCCCCATGGATCGGGGGAAAGCGCAATCTCGCACGGTCGATCATCAACCGTATCGAGCGCGTGCCGCATGATATGTACGCCGAACCATTCGTCGGGATGGGCGGTGTGTTTCTGCGGCGCCCGAATCGGGCCAAGGTCGAAGTGATCAACGACTGGTCGCGCGACGTCGCCACGTTCTTCCGCGTGCTCCAGCGCCACTATGTGGCGTTCATGGAAATGATGAAGTTCCAGCTGACCACGCGGGCCGAGTTCGAACGGTTGGTAGCTACTGATCCCGATACCCTCACAGACCTGGAGCGAGCGGCCAGGCTCTTGTACCTGCAGCGCGTCTCCTACGGCGGCAAAGTGGCGGGCAGGAATTTCGGGATATCGACAACGGCACCCGCCCGGTTCGACATCACCAAACTGGCGCCCATGCTCGAAGACCTGCACATGCGGCTGGCTGGCGTGATGATCGAACGATTGCCCTACGCCGACTTCATCAAGCGGTATGACCGAGAGCACTCGCTCTTCTATCTCGATCCGCCTTACTACGGTGCTGAGGACTATTACGGCGCCGACCTGTTCCACCGCTCGGATTTCGACGCGATCGAAGCCGTGCTGCGGTCGATCAAAGGCAGGTTCATCCTCTCACTCAATGATCATCCAGAGGTGCGCCGGATCTTCGCCGCCTATCGAGTAGAGCCCGTCAGCATCAGGTACTCGGTAGCCGGCGGCGGCGGTCGAGAAAATTTTTGCGAATTGCTTATCAGCAACGTCGATGGGTGCTGGGAGAGCGAAATTCGTGACCAAAAGTAAGTGTCGTTGGGCACAAAAGTAAGTGGCGCGCTACACGCAGCCGCTCGGCCTCGACCCGCTGCTCGGCCGCTTCCGTCGCGGCGCGTTTCGCCCGCGCCGCGGCATCGTCGATGAATTTGTCTTCGAGCATGTAGCACAGGCGCACGGAACGCGACACGCGCTCGAAAGTCCGGCCGATCTCGATCAGCGGCGGGCGCGTGGTCTGAGCCGCGGGCTTCGCCGCCGGCGCTGCGTCTGCCGTGGCTTCGGCCGCTTCCGGCCGGGCACTCGCTTCGCCGGCTTGCTCCTGGATTTCGAGCGCCAGCGCCTTGGCGATGATCAGCCCGAACCCGGCCAACTGCTTGAGCCCGTCCGAATACCGCGCAAGCCGCTCCTCCTCCGTCTCCCGGGAACAATGGGGACAGCGTGGCGCCGGGCTGGCGGTGAGATTCGGGTGAGCTGAGGTCATGGGGGTAAAGATAGAACATATAGCCAATTTTATGTCAACGATTTTATCGATCCCTTGTGCGAAAACCCCCGCCGCGAGAATGCGCGCTGTCGCGATCGCCCGGCATGCCCGCCGGCCGCTTGCCCTCTGCGCGTGTCGCACCTATGTTTCTCGCACGAAACCGGGAGTTGCGCGGATGGAGCAGCACGTAAGCAACGGCGTCGCCGTGCAAATTGCCGGCGACGAGAACACCGTCACGATCTTCGCCGGCCGGACGCAGCTCTCCCTCGAAAAGAAGCACAAATTCCAACTGCCCCCGGCGCGCGACGAGCGCGATCTGCTGATGACCGAGCGGCGGATCACCGAATTCGTCGGCCGCGCCGCGGAACTGCAACTCCTGGAATCCTGGCTGCGCGGCCCGTCTGCGATCGCCTGCGCCTGCCTCACCGGCAGCGGCGGCGCCGGCAAGACCAGGCTCGCCATCGAACTGTGCGAGCGTGCCGAAGCACAAGGCTGGATCGCGGGTTTCCTGCGCCATGACGAACTCAAGCGCTTCTACGACCAGCAAAGCCTGGCCGATTGGCGGTCGCCGAAGCCGACCTTCATCATCGTGGATTACGCCGCCGCCTCGGCTTCACGCCTGCGCGAATGGCTGGAAGCCCTGGCGCCGCGCCTGGCCTTGCGCGACGGCGCCCCGGCCTTGCGCCTGCTCCTCCTCGAACGCCATGCCGATTGCGCGGCCGGCTGGTGGCACGACCTCACGCGTCCCGGCGGCATGACCGGGCTCGGCCCCGACCGGCTCGCCGACCCGGCCGAGCCGATCGCGCTGCCGAGCCTCGGGGAATCGGCCGACCGGAGGGCGCTGCTTGAGCGGATGATGCAGGAAGCGGCGCGAATCAAGGGCATCTCGCCCGCCCCGGTGCCGCCTGCGCCCGGCCGCGATGCCGAGTTCGACCGCAGGCTGGCCGATCGGCAGAGCGCCTCCAAGCCGCTCTATCTCATGATGGCCGGCATCGTCGCGGTCACCACGGGAGCGCCGGCCGCCTTGAGCTTCAACCGGGTCGATCTCTCCGTGCGGATGGCTGAGGCCGAGCGCAGCCGGCTTGACCGCCACGCCGACGGCATCGGCCTCGACCGTTTCCTCTTCCGTCACTTCGCCACCTGCGTCACGCTGCAGGGCGGCTGCAGCACCGACGCCGCCAAAACGCTGATCGAGCAGGAATGCGCGGCGCTTGGCGATCGGAGTCCGATCCGGCCGGGGAGGATCGGGCGCTGCCTCGCCGAAGCGCTGCGACCGGCGCAAGGCGACGGCATCGACGCCGTGCGGCCCGACGCGATCGGCGAGGCCTTCCTGCTCCTGCACCTGGCCGAGGGCGAATTCACAGCAAGCGACCGGACCGCGATCCTCGACCGCGCCTTCGACCGCGCCGGAATGCCCGTGATCGAGACGCTGATCCGCACCGCACAGGATCTGGCCGCAGGCAAGGACGATCACCCGACGGTCAATTTCCTGGCACATCTGGCCCGGCGCACCGAGGATGACGCGACCTTGACCGCGATCACCGACGCGCTGCCGAAGGACACGCTGGCGCTCCGTGAACAGGCGGCGGAACTCACCGCGCGGCTCGTTGAAATCCGCCGCGCCCTCGCCGCAGACCGGCCGGACGCCTTCCGGGCCGATCTGGCAGTGTCGCTCAACAATCTTTCCAACCGGCTCGCCGATCTCGGCCGGCGCGAGGCAGCGCTCGACGCCAGCGAACAAGCCGCGGAACTCTATCGCGCACTCGCCGCAGACCGGCCGGACGCCTTCCGGCCCGCTCTGGCAGTGTCGCTGAACAATCTCTCCCTCCGGCTCGCCGATCTCGGCCGGCGCGAGGCAGCGCTCGACGCCAGCGAACAAGCCGCGGAACTCTATCGCGCGCTCGCCGCAGACCGGCCGGACGCCTTCCGGCCCGATCTGGCAATGTCGCTGAACAATCTCTCCCTCCTGCTCGCCGATCTCGGCCGGCGCGAGGCAGCGCTCGACGCCATCGAACAAGCCGCGGAACTCTATCGCGCCCTCGCCGCAGACCGGCCGGACGCCTTCCGGCCCGCTCTGGCA
>Ga0181519_10000548_pt1 | contig 34282 bp, 29 predicted proteins | sample PEATcosm2014_Bin_26_FD_121102 | JGI IMG/M metagenome (GOLD analysis project Ga0181519, IMG submission 121102) | Peatland microbial communities from MTU Mesocosm Facility, Houghton, MI, USA - PEATcosm2014_Bin02_10_metaG | ecosystem: Environmental > Terrestrial > Soil > Wetlands > Peat | place...
CCCGGTGTGGTGGCACGAGGAGTCGGACGGTCCGGGGTTCTGGGCGGTGACCGGGTACGAGGACTGCAACACGGTCAACCGCGACTACGAGCACTTCTCGTCCGCCAGCAAGGCCACCTTCATCTGGGAACTGACCGAGGAGACCCTGTCCCAGCAGCAGCTGGTCATGCTGAACATGGACCCGCCGCTCCACACCCGCTACCGGCGCCTGGTCAACAAGGGCTTCACCCCGCGGATGGTGGCACAGCTCCACGACCGCATCCACGTCGCCACCGACGCCATCATCGACAACGTCATCGAGGAGGGACGGGCCGACTTCGTCACCGACATCGCCGCCGAGCTCCCCCTGGTGGTGATCGCCGAGCTGCTGGGGGTGCCCGACGAGGACCGCCACAAGATGTTCGACTGGTCCAACCGGATGGTCGGCAACGAGGACCCGGAGTACCAGAGCACCGAGGAGGCGGCCCAGATCGCCTCGATGGAGCTCTACGCCTACGCCTCGGAGCTCTTCGCCCAGAAGCGCATCGACCCGCACGCCGACCTGATGAGCGTCCTCACCGACGTGGAGATCGAGGGGGAGAAGCTCTCCTCCTTCGAGCTCGAGCTCTTCTTCCTGCTGCTGACCGTGGCCGGCAACGAGACCACCCGCAACCTGATCTCCGGTGCCATGGCCACCTTCTTCCAGTTCCCCGACCAGTGGGAGCTGCTGAAGCGCGACCGGTCGCTGCTGCCGTCGGCCGTCGAGGAGATGCTCCGGTTCGTGACGCCGGTGATGAACTTCCGCCGACAGACCACCGGCCCGGTGGTCCTCGGGGGCCAGCAGCTCGGGGCCGACGAGAAGGTGGTCTTCTTCCACGTCTCGGCCAACCGCGACGAGTCCGTCTTCGACGACCCGCAGACCTTCGACATCACCCGCAACCCGAACCCGCACATCGCCTTCGGCGGCGGCGGTCCCCACTTCTGCCTGGGCGCCAACCTGGCCCGGATGGAGATCCGGGTGATGTTCGAGCACGTCCTCGACCGGATGCCCGACATCAAGCTCGACGGCGACGTCCAGCGCCTGCAGTCGCAGTTCATCAACGGGGTGAAGCACATCCCGGTGGCCTTCACCCCCTCCGCCCGGCTGTCCTAGATGGTGGCCACGGCCGGTCGCTCGTCGGACGACCTCAAGGAGGTCATCCGCGGCTTCCGACGGGACCAGGTCATCGACGTCGCCCGGCGGCTGTTCGGCGAGCGCGGCACCACCGACGTCTCGATGGACGAGATCGCCACCGAGGCGGGGGTCGCCCGCTCGACGATCTACGTCTACTTCGCCAACCGTGAGGAGCTGCTCCGCGCCTGCCTGAAGCGGATGCACACCCAGCTCCTCGAGGCGTTGGCCGCCGTCTGGGAGGAGGACACCGACCCGGTCGCCCGCCTGCACGCCCTGGTGGCGGCCATGTTCGACCGGCTCGACGAGAACCCGGCCTTCTTCCGCCTGGCCCTGGTCACCCAGGAGGCGCTGAGCCAGGGCGGTGCCGCTCTCGGATCGGAACTCGCCCTGATCAGCCTGGACATGGCCCGCCTCATCCAGGACCTCTACGTGGACGGCGTGGCCGCCGGGCGCTTCCGGCCCCTCGACCCCGACCGGGCCACCGCCCTCATCGGCCAGCAGGTCTTCGGGGCGATGTCGGTCCGGGCGGCCGAACCGGCCCCACTGCCGCGCGGCGAGGCCGTCGACGAGGTGAGCGACTTCATCGTCCGGGCGCTGTCCGTCTGACCTCCGGCCGGCCCGCACGGACGCCGGCGCAGCCGGTGTCGGTGGTGGGGCCCGCGATCGAGCGGGGTATCGTGCGGGATCCGAGTGGCGTCGGCCGGCCACGGTCGCCGACGTCCGTCCGAGGAGGGGCGCATGGCGAGGTGTCTCGTGGTCCAGCACGCCGGGCCCGAAGGCTCCCACGCCATCGGTGACGCCCTGCGCACGGCCGGTGTCGACGTCGAGCTCCGCCGTGTGTTCGACGGCGACGACCTGCCCGCCGGCACTTCCGGCTTCGGCGGCCTGGTGGTGATGGGCGGCCCCGCCTCGGCCGTCTCCGACGTCGGGTTCCCCACCAGGGGTGCCGAGCTGCGCCTGCTCGGGGCCGCCCTCCAGCAGGGCGTCCCCACCCTGGGGGTCTGCCTGGGAGCCCAACTCCTGGCGCTGGCCGCCGGCGGCACGGTCCGTCCGGGAACCGCCGGCGCGGAGATCGGGTGGGGGCCGGTCGAGCTCACCGACGAGGCGGCCGACGATGCACTCCTGAACGGGTTGCCCAGGCGCCTGAGCGTCCTCCACTGGCACGGCGACACCTTCGACCTCCCGGCCGGGGCCACCCACCTGGCGGCGAGCGACCGCTATTCGAATCAGGCCTTCCGCCTCGGGGACCGTGCGTGGGGACTGCAGTTCCACGTCGAGGTGGACAGGGCGGCGGTGGACGCCTTTCTGGCCGACTTCGGCGAGGAAGCGCGGGAGGCCGGCGCCGATCCCGACTCCATCCGGCGGGGTGCCGACCCCAACCTCGAGAGGCTGGCGCCGTGGCGGGACCTCGTGGCCGACCGGTTCGCCGGCCTGGTCGTCGACCGGCGGCTCGCCCCCGAGCGGCACGGAGGTCCCTGACGTCGGCAACCCCGGAGATGGCATCCACCGGGACGAGGTCGGCAGGGCCGAGGAGGAGGCCGAGGGCCTGGCACCCGAGACCCCCGATGTGCTCGGGGTGCGGCGGGGCTGGCACCGCGCCGCCGTCCCCCGGTGCCGGCCGGGGCACCGTGGGAGCATGGCCGGGTGACCGGACGGCGCGGAGGGGGCGATGGGCGGGCCCGGCGGGGACGGACCACCCTTCTGGCCGTGCTGGCGCTCGCGGCGGTGGGACTGTCGGGCTGTGCCACCGCCGAGCCCGGCACCCGGGCCACCACCGCGCCGACCACCACCTCCACCGGCGTGGTCACCACCGCGACCACGGTCGACACCACCCCCGGGTCCGCCCCGTCCGCGGCGTCGTGTGGTGTGGTGGCGGCATCCGGGGTGGCCGTCGCCCCCGGTTCGACGCCGTGCCTGGTCACCGTCCGGGTCGGCACCGGCGTGGGCATCGACCTCGGTCCCGGGTTCGCCTGGTCCGACCCGACCAGCAGCTCGGCCGCCGTCCGGGTCACCGACGTCGGGCGCCCACCCGCCGGCGGCCTCACCGCCGTCCTCGAGGCGGACGCCCCCGGGACGGCCACCGTGACCTCCTCCGGACCGGTGGTCTGCACCGGGGGCGGGGCCTGCCCGGCGCTGGCCCGGCTGTGGAGGCTCGAGGTGGACGTCACCGGCGGTTGAGCGGGGCCACCGGCCCTCCGGGGACCCGGCGTCCGATCAGAGCCCGTCGTCCGCCCGCACCAGGCCCAGGGTGCCGGCGGCGTCCCACAGGGCGTCGCGCGCCCGGGGGTCGGCGGCCCGCTCGATGAGGAGCGCCGCCTGGTCGTGCTGGCTGTGCCCGAAGAGCTCGGCGCTGCCGTGCTCGGTGACGACCACGGAGTGCTGGAAGGAGCTGGCCGGCTCGCGGAGGAGCGGTACGACGCTGGAGGTGTCGGTCTTGTCGTGCCAGGACCGCAGGGCGATCACCGCGTGACCGCCGTCGGCGTGGAGGGCGCCGCTCACGAAGTCGGGTTGGCCGCCGAAGCCCGACCAGATCCGGCCGCCCGCATAGCTGGTGTTGGACTGGGCGAAGAGGTCGACCTGGAGGGCGGTGTTGACCGACAGCATCGCCGGCTGGGCGGCGATGCGGGCCGGATCGTTCACCACCTCGGTGCGGCGCACCGTCAGGCGGGGGTTGCGGTCGGCCCACTCGTAGAGCTCGGGCGAGCCGAAGAGGAACGTGGTGCACAACGGCCGGTCGGGGTCGAGGGCGCCGGCCTGCTCGAGGGCCAGCACCCCGTCGCTGACCAGCTCCGACCAGACCCCGAGTCGGCGGACGGACCGGAGCTCCCGGGCGGCGGCATCGGGGAGCTGGCCGATCCCGAGCTGGAGGGTGGCACCGTCGACAGCCCACGCCGCCACCCGGGCACCGATGGCGGCGGCCGCCGGGTCCGGGGGGCGGCCCACCGGGGAGGGGAGGGCCCCCTCGACCTCGAGGCCCAGGTCGATGAGGCCGGCGTCGAGCTCACCGTCGCCCACCGTGTAGGGCATCCGGGGGTTGACCTGGGCGACCACCAGGCCACCCCTGCTCCGCACCCGTTCGATCGCCGCCGGCAGGTAGTTGACCTCGATGCCGAGGGAGACCTTGCCGCCGCGGGGCGGTGAGGTGTGCACCAGCGCGGCGTCCGGTGGGCGGAGGGTGTCGAAGAGGCGCGGCACCAGCGACAGGCGCATCGGGAGGTAGTCGAGCCGCGGATCGTCGCGGACCCCCGGCCCCACGAAGGGGGTCTCGGTGACGAACCCGTCCCGTCGGGGCCACCCCGCCTGGGGGTTGAGGACGAACGCCCGGCACCGGGGGAGGCCGGCGTCGAGCAGGCGGACCAGCTCCCACGGGGTGGCGAAGTTCCCCGAGACCACCACCCGGGGCGCCGGGGCCTCCAGCGCCGCCAGGCCGTCCAGCACCTCCCGTTCGGTGACCATGCGCATCAGGGGCCTCCGGGGGTCAGAGGGGTCGGGGGTGGAACGACGCCGGTGCCCCGGCGAGCAGCTCGCCCAGCCGATCGGCCGTGACCAGACCGGCCTGGGCGCCGACGTGCTGGACCACGCACATGGCGTTGACGGGAGCCCACCGGAGCGCCTCCTCGATCCCGTGGCCCCGGGCCAGCGCGGCCACGAAGGTGGCGGCGAAGGCGTCCCCGGCGCCGGTCCGCTCCACCGGCTCGCCGGCATCGGGGTAGCAGGGCATCACGAGCGCGGTGGTCCCGTCGCTGGCGAAGGCACCGTCCGGCCCGTCGGTGACGACCACGGTGGACGGCCCGAGGTCGTGGAGGGCCCCGAGCAGGCCCCGGACGTCGGAGCGACCCCGGCCGGTCACCCGCGAGGCCTCCTCACGATTGAGGATCAGCACCTCGGAGGCCCTGTAGAGCCGCTCGAGGCGATCGGGGCCCGCCTCGAGCTCGAAGGTCCCCGGCTGGAAGACGAGCCGGGTGGAGGGATGGTCGGTGAGCCAGGCGGCGACCCGGTCGTGGTAGCCCGAGGCGTGCTCACTCACCGAGGAGAAGTAGAGCCACCCCGGCACGTCGGCGTCGGCGAGGTGCGGCCAGTGGTACTCGTACTCCTCGTGCCTGATGAGGATGGTCCGCTCGCTCCGGAACCAGAGGGCGTAGTGGTAGTTGCTGCTGCAGCCCGGGTTCACCCGGACGAAGCGGGTGTCGACCCCGTTGTCGTGCAGGGCGTGGATCATGTCGATCCCGTGCCCGTCGCCACCCACGTTGGTGACGAGGCCGGTCGACAGGCCGAGGCGCGCCAGCGCCACCGAGGCGTTGGCGGCGTTGCCGACCGCCTCCATCACATAGGCCTCCTCGAAGGGCAGCTTGGCCCCGAACGGCATCACCAGCCACTGGCCCCGGCCGTCCTCGTAGACGTGGGCGTGCTCCTCGGACAGCCGCACCAGGGCGTCGGTGCAGATGTCACCGATGCTGATCACGTCGAAGTCGCTCATGGCCTCGGTCCCGGACCTCTCCGCGGGCCCGGCCCCGCGGCCGGCCCGGCTCTCGGCCCATGGTGGCGGCCCCCGGGCCCCCGACGCCAGGGCAGAAGGTCCCGAGCGGGCGGCCCCCGGTCGGTCAGCCCCCGTTGCCCGCCGGCACGTAGGCCCGGCACGGCTCGCCGCGGAGGCTGGGACACGGAGGCTGGGCGTCCCCGGGCACCACGCCGTCGAGCACCGGGAGGACCAGGGTGGAGCCACCGGTCCCGCCCAGGGCCACGGTGTCGACCACCTTCCCGCCGGTGGGCGGCGTGGCGAATGCCCACACCGGACGGTCGCCACCGGGGGCGGAGATGGTGATCCGGATCCGCGAGCCGGTCCGGAAGGCGTAGGCGATCGGGTCGATCGGGATGCGGACCGTGGTCATCGTGCCCGGGGTGAGCGGCTGGTTCTTGCGGTAGGTGGGCACCGGGGCGAGGGCGGTCGAGGCGGACGCGTCGAGCGCCCGGAAGCCCGCCCGGAGGAAGCCCGACGTCACGTACATCTCCTGCCCGTCGGGACGGACCTCGGACACGGTGACCTGGAGGTCGGTGTCGGTGGCCGTCGACGCCAGACGGAGGTCGAGGCTCGCCGGGCCCACCACCGTCACGTCCTTGGTGAGCGGCGCCGAGACGAACCCGAGTCCACCCGAGCCGGTGACCGGCGTCCAGTCGTAGTCGGGGGTGGGCGCCCAGGCGTTCCCGTTCGACGGGAGGCTGGTGACGGGGCGCAGCGAGGCGTCGGGTCGGAACGAGGTCGTGGACACCTTCGACGGGGCGGCGGCGGACAGCGCCCCGCCGGCGCCGAGGTGCAGGGTGGTCACCACCGCCTTCGGCGCAGGCCAGCTGGGGAGGTCGACCTCCCAGGTCGGCTGCATGGCCCCCGGTCCGGCGCTGCCGTTCCCGTTGTCCATCAGGACGCGCACCCGCGGATCCTGGCTGATGAAGTCGGCCTTGGCCGCGGCGACGCTGGGGGCGTCGGTGAACCGCAGGGGCGGGAGCGGTTCGGCCGGGGCGTTGGCGATCTGCTGGTAGAGCTGCCCCGACAGGGCGTCGGCGATGGCGGGGAGGTGTGGGAGCTGCTGGGCCACGAAGAGATCGAGGAACTCGGCCCAGCGGGTGAGCGACGCCGGCCCCAGCGAGTCGACGTGGGCGCCGTTGATCATCGTGACGAAGACGTCCTTGTCGCCCGAGAGGGCGTTGATGAGGGCGGGCCACTGGGGACCGGTCTGCTCGTCCTGCAGCGCGCCGACCAGGAAGACCGGCACGTCGACCTTGGTCGCCCACTGCTGGTCGGACCGCTGGTCGAACAGGGCCGGGTCGCGGGTCGAGTCGGACCCCATCAGCGTGGCCACGTTCTGGGTCTGGAGCCGGAGATCCTGGTTGGCCAGGCACTGACGGTCCCCCTGTTCGATTTCGGCGTCGGCCCAGGGCTGCCCACCCTCGGGGGCCGGGCGGGCGTCGGACACCCGCTCGGCGATCCAGCTGGCGGCGAAGCCGTTGTTCAGGATGCCGCCGGGGTAGCCGGTGGCGTAGAGGTCGTTGGTGGGGCTCATCGGGGCGATGGCGGCCAGGTCGGGCGGGCGGGTGCCGGCCACCATGAATTGGGACAGGCCGGAGAAGGAGATCCCCACCATCCCCACCTTGTGATGGGCGACCCACGGCTGGGAGCCGACGATCTGCACGGCGTCGTAGCCGTCGTAGTCGCTCGGCAGGCCGAAGAGGTCGAAGGCGCCGCCCGAGCAGCCGGTGCCCCGCATCTGCAGGCTGACGGTGGCGAACCCGAGCAGCGGCGTGATGGCCGAGCCCACCGCGGTGGCGGTGCTCGGGAGGAGCGGGTCGTTCAGGGCCTTGCTGTTGCCCCCCAGGCTGCTCAGGAGGGCGGTCACCAGGTCGTCGGGCCCGGCCACGTCGTAGCCGGAGTACTCGATCACCGTCGGGAAGGGCCCGTCGGCCATCGTCTTGCCGACCGGGAGCCGCACGGTGGCGGACAGCTGGATCCCGTCCCGCATGGTGAGGTAGTTGAGGCCGGCGTGGAGGTGCTGGTCGGCGTAGAAGCCGGCGGCGGGCGTGCTGTCGGTGCCGAGCACCGCGAAGGATGCGGTGGTCCGGGACGGGGTGGTCTCCGTGCGGAAGCGGTACCCGGAGCCGGTGGGCAGATTGCGGATGATCAGCGAGCCGTAGGCGTCGGCGGTGCCGCTCCCGGCCACCGCACCGGCGCCGTTCAGGAGCGTGAGGTGGGTGCCCGGGGTGGCGCCGAGCTCGTAGGCCTCGCCGATGGAGCCGTGCCCCTGGAAGGGTGCGAGCGGCGGCGTGGCGTCCGGGCTGATGACGGTGCCCGACGGTGCGGTCGACGACTGCCCGGACGACCCGCCACCGGTCAGCGAACCCGACGCCAGCCCGGCGGAGCCCGCCCCGGCGACGGCCGGCGTGACCGCCACCGTCGCCACCGCCACCAGGATCGCCCCGGCCACGGTCCACCCGCGTCGTCGTCCCCGCATGCGCCCTCCCCGGCAGCCGCGCGATCCGGGGCCTGCCGCGGCGTCTGTGCCAGCGGCGGCGATCCGGTCCCTGTCCCTGTGAAGAGAACGAGGTTACCCGGACGGCCGGTCCTCCCCCGGTCGGGGGTGTCGGCGGGTCACTCCGCCCCCGCCGGCCGGCGCCGTCGAGGCCTGGCGTCGGCCGGGGAGGGGCGGGTCAGCCGTCTCCCTGGGGCACCCCGTTCGTCGTCGGGGGCGTCGTGCACTCGGGCGCCGTCTCGCTGGTGTAGCTGCACGGGGCCGAGCTCGGGGCCGGGGCCGACTGCAGGACCGGCGCCGGGGCCACCGGCGCCGGGGCGGCGGCGGCCGGGACGTTCACCGGGACCGGCGTGGCCGGTGTCGACGTCGGCACGGTCGTCGGCGGGGAGGACACCGGCGACGACGGCGGGATGGGGACGGTCGTCGGCGTCGTGGTGGGTGTCGTGGTGGGTGTCGTGGTGGGTGTCGTGGTGGGTGTCGTGGTGGGTGTCGTGGTGGTCTTGCAGGTCCCGGCCAGGGCGACCGTCCCGCTCGCGGTGCCGTCGTAGGTGTCCACGCCAGTCCAGGCGAGGGCGATGCCGAGGTCCGCGGCGGTCGACGTGCCGGCGATTCCGGACTGGGTGATCGTCGACCCGGTGGCATCGTCGGTGATGGACTGCGGGAGCCCGGTGACGGCCGAGGTGGGGGTGGCCGACGTCTCGGTGACCACGGCGGTGTCGCCGGTCGGCACGCTGGAGGTGACCACGGTCCACGTCACGGTGTACGTCCCGTCGACCTGGCACGCGGCCGTCCCGGAAAGGGTGCCGGTGTGGGCCTCGGCCACGCCGCTGATGCCGAGGATCGCACCGGCGGGTCCGACGACCACGACGAGGGCGAGGAGGGCCCGGCGCCAGCCGGCGCGTCGTACGGATGGGGCGGCATTGTTCGTGTGCATGGGCCTGTCCTTGCTCTGGGTTGGGGAGGTGTCTCAGGATCCCCCGCACCAGAGAAACGGCACGGCGAAGGCTTTCTTGTGGTTACCCATGTGAGTGGCGGTGCAAAAATCTGGCCCGGACGATCGCCGTTGGCGTGCATGGTGAACCCCGATCGCAGCCGAGCCGGATCGCCATGCCCTCCGATGTCTTCTCGACGGTCCCGACGCGAGGTGCACCGGGCGTCGGCACCGTCGGGGCGGCGTGAGCCGGTGGCAGATGCCGCCGCGCCTCCGGCCCACCGACCCCCGGGCCACGGCCCCCGGGCCCGGTGTCAGCTGCCGGCGGCCGCCTGGTCGGTGACGTCGTGCAGCAGCGGCCGCCCCGTCAGGTAGCGGTCGAGGTTGTCGCCGAAGAGCTCGGCCTGGCGCCGGAGTCGACCGATCCCGCCGGCGGCGTTGTGCGGGGTCACCCGCACCGAGGGATGGCTCCGGAACGGATGGTCCACCGGGAGTGGCTCGTCGCGGAACACGTCGAGGATGGCGGTGCCGGGGGCGCCACCGTCGAGCGCGTCCAGCAGTGCGTCCTCGTCGACCAGGGACCCCCTCGACACGTTGACCAGTACGCTGCCGGGTCGCATCGACGCCAGAAAGCCGGCGTCCACCAGTCCGCGGGTGGCGGGGGTGGCCGGTGCCGACAGGACCACGACGTCGGCCTCGCCGACGACACCGGGGAGGGCGTCGGGGGTGACGGTGCGGTCGGCCGGGTCGTCCGCCGAGGGCGTCCGGCGGCAGCCGATGACGTGGGCGCCGAACGCCCGAGCCCGGATCGCCACCTCGGAGCCGATCGACCCGAGCCCGACGACCAGCCACGTGGTGCCGGACACCTCGCGCCAGTCGTGGACGCGCCAGGCCCGCTCCGCCGCCAGGTCGCGCCACTGCTGCGCACCCTGGAACTCGTCGAGCACGGCGCGGAGCACGAACTCGGCGATCGGCACGCTGTTGACATGGGCGTTGGTGATCCGGACCCCGCGCCGGGCCAGGTCGGCGAAGACCGGGTGGTCGTAGCCGGCCGCCGGTGAGGCGAACCAGCGCAGGGTGGGCACCGAGCCGAGGAGCCCGAAAAAGGCGCCGATGGGGGCGCCCTGGCGGAACAGGTCGGAGGTGCCCCACGCCACCTCGGGACGGGCGTCCCCGGCCGCCACCTCCGAACCGGACCCGTCCCGGAGGGTGCCGTCGGACCCGAGCGTGAGCCACTCCACCCCCGGCCGGCCGACCAGCGCGCCGAAGGTGTCGTGGGCGACCGCGGTCGACAGGACCTCCATGGGCCCAGCCTAGGGAGGCACCCGTCCACCCGGGCGGCCCCCGGGGGCGGCGACCCCCTGGCCTGGGCTAACGTGGTCCCCGGCGTGCCGGGAAGACTGGTCGGCGAGGATCAACCGCGCCGTCGACCGGAAGGACTCCATGGCTGGACACACCCGGAAGGTGCGCTCCTGGTTGCCGGACTGGCGCCGTGAGGCGCTCCGGACCAACCTCTGGCTCGTCCCCACACTGCTGACCCTGGCCGTGGTGGCCCTCTTCGCGATCACCTACACCATCGACCAGGCCGCCTACCACGGCGATCTCACCCTGCCGGCGTGGATGAACGAGGGGAGCGCCGACGCCGGCCGCCAGGTACTGAGCGCCATCGCCGCCGGGGTCATCACGGTGGCCGGGGTGGTCTTCTCGGTCACCATCGTGGTCCTGACCCTGGCATCCCAGCAGTTCGGACCCCGGATGCTCCGGAACTTCATCCGCGACTTCGGGACCCAGGTGTCCCTCGGCGCCTTCGTCGCCACCTTCGTCTTCTCCGTGCTGTCGCTGGGTTCGATCAACAGCTCGAGCGCCCGGCAGTTCGTGCCCCACCTCACCATCACCGTCTGCCTCTTCCTGCTGCTGGTCGACGTGGCCGTGCTGATCTACTTCATCCACCACACCGCGGTGACCATCCAGCTCCCCCAGGTGATGGCCGGCATCTCGGCGGACCTCCACGCCGCCATCGACATGCAGTTCCCGCTGGAGCCGGGCCTGGGCCAGGTCGACGCCGAGCACGCCACCGACGTGGACGTGGTCACCCGCCGGCTGTCCGCCGAGGGCATCACCATCCCCAGCCGGACCAGCGGGTACCTCCAGTTCGTCCGCCACGAACGCCTCGTCGACATCGCCACCGAGCACGACAGCGTGGTCCAGCTCCTCTACCGTCCCGGCCACTTCGTCACCACCGGGCTGCCGATGGCCCGGGTCTGGCCGCCGGAGACGGCGGCGGCGTGCCGGGAGGCGCTGGACAAGGCCCACGTGGCCGGTCCCTACCGCACCCTCTCGCAGGATCCGGTGTTCGCCATCGACCAGCTGGTGGAGATCGCCATCCGGGCACTGTCCCCGGCGGTCAACGACACCTTCACCGCCCTCACCTGCATCGACTGGCTGACCGACGGGCTGTGCGAGGTCACCCGCCGGTACCTGCCCCGCGGCGTCTACCGGGACGACGCGCGGGTGATCCGGGTGATCGAGCCGTCGCCCGACTACAGCCGGATCGTCAACCGGGCGTGCGACAAGGTCCGTCAGGCGGGCCGGGGGATGCCAGCCGTGCTGATCCGCCAGATGGACGGGATCAGCAAGGTGATCGCCACCACCACCTCCGATGCCCAGCGCGAGGTGCTGATGCGCCAGGTCGACATGATCCTCCGGGCCGGCGAGGACGACATCGAGGAGGCCAACGACCGGCGCGACCTCGAGGTGCGGCACCAGGCCATCGTGCGCCAGTACCAGCAGTTCGGGCACCACCCGACGGCTACCGACGACCTCGACTGAGTCCGGAGGACGGCGTCCGCGACGTCCCACGCGTCCCGGCAGGCGGTCAGAGCGGGGTGGCGCCCTTCCGGTCCTCGAGGGCGTGGGCGATCCGGTTCAGCAGGCGGTTGGACTCCCTGACCTCGACGATCAGCGTGTCGAGCCGGTCCGCGGTCGTCGGCGTCGTCGACCCGGTCGCGTCCCGATCGGGACCATCGTCGTCCGCGCGCTCCGTCTGCTCTTCCATCGGTGCCACCTCTCCGCTCACCGGGGGATCCCCCCGGAGACGGTACGCCCAACGGGGCCCGTCACGACAGCAGGGCGCGGATGTCGGCGGCGGAGAGGCCGGCGGTGGTGAACTCCCCGCCGTCCATCATCGAGGTGAACAGCCGGGCCTTTCGGTCGCGGAGCGCCATCACCTTCTCCTCGATGGTGTCCCGCGAGACCATGCGGTAGACCATCACGTTCCTCGTCTGGCCGATCCGGTGGGTGCGGTCGACGGCCTGGGCCTCGGCCGCCGGGTTCCACCACGGATCGAGCAGGATGCAGTAGTCGGCCTCGGTGAGGTTGAGCCCGAACCCGCCCGCCTTGAGGCTGATGAAGAACGCCGGAGCCGTACCCTCCTTGAACCGGTTGATGACTTTCGTGCGGTTCCGGGTCCGCCCGTCCAGGTAGCACGTCTCCACCCCGGCGGCCCGGACCCGGCGCTCGGCGGCACCCAGGAACCGGGTGAACTGACTGAAGACCAGTACCCGGTGGCCCTCGGCGGCGATCTCGCAGACCATGTCGGCGGCCTCCTCGAGCTTCGCCGACGGGACCTTGGCGTACCGTTCGTCGACCAGCCCCATGTCGAGAGCCGCCTGTCGGAGCACCGTGAGCGATCGGAGGATGGCCAGGCGGTTGGTGGTGATGTCGCCCACCAAGCCGAGAATCCTCGTGCGTTCCCGCTGGAGCTGCGTGTCGTAGAGCTTCCGGTGGCGGGGGACGAGGTCGACCTCGAGCACCTGCTCCAGTTTGGCCGGGAGATCCGTCGCCACCTGTTCCTTGGTCCGGCGGAGCAGGAAGGGTCGGATGCGCTGCTTGAGGGACGCCATCTGCTCCCGGTCCCCCTGGTGTTCGATCGGGTTCCGGAAGATCGTGCCGAACTGCTCGGGCGGCGGGAGCAGCCCCGGGGCCACGATCGAGAGCAGTGCCCAGAGCTCGGCGAGGTTGTTCTCCAGCGGAGTACCGGTGAGGGCCACCTTCGTCGGGCAGGGGAGCTGGCGGAGGACCTTGTAGATCTGGGTGGCACGGTTCTTGGCCACCTGGGCCTCGTCAACGAAGACCCCGGCCCACGACTGGGCCTCGAAGTCCTCCGGGTCGAGTCGGAGGCGGGCGTAGGACGTCACCACGATGCGGGCCCCGGTGCGGGCCACCGTGTCGACCATCGACTCGCCCCGGCTGGCCGCCGAGGACTCCACGACCAGGACGGGGAAGGTCGGGAGAAACCGTCGGCATTCGGACTCCCAGTTCCCGACCACGCTCGTCGGGGTGACCACGAGGAACGGTGCTGGGGCATCGGCATGGGCCACGAGCGCCAGGGCCTGCACCGTCTTTCCGAGCCCCATGTCGTCACCGAGCATGCCGCCGAGCCCGTTCTCGTAGAGGAAGGCCAGCCACCGGAAACCGTCCAGCTGGTAGGCGCGCAGGGAGGCCTCGAGTGACTCCGGCGCCGCATAGGCCACGCCGTCGTGAGCCGATCGCAGGGACGCCACCTGCGCCACCCACGCGCCGGCCTGTTCCGTGGTCACGCCTAGGCGCTCCAACTCCTCCCACCAGGAGATCTGGAGCCGCGAGACCCGCACCGTGTCGCCGTCCCGCTCGGAGATGCGCCCGGCTTCCTCGATCAGGCCGGCCAACTGCTCCAGCTCCGGCCGGTCGAGCGAGAAGTAGGTCCCCGAAGGGAGTGCGAGCCGGTCGTCCCCGGTCGCCAGGGCCCGGAACAGATCGGCGAAGGGCACCTCCTCGCCGTCGATGGTCACCACGAACCGGAGGTCGAACCAGTCGACGTCCCCGGGCTGGGCGGCCCTGGCCGACCGGCCTCTCCCGCGACCGGCCGCCGGCACCTCGACGACCGAGACCTCCGGGGCACCAGTCGCCTCACGAAAGGCGGGCACGTCCGGATCGACGTGCACGTCGACCCCGGGCAGCGCGGCGATCCGTGGAACCGTTCGGTGGACGAACCGTGCCGCCTCGCCGTCGAAGAGGTGGGAGTGTGCGAGCAGTGCCTGCGTCGGCCCGTCCGGCGACGGCCCGCTTCGCGGCGGCACCACGAGGTCGGCGACTGCGCCGAGGAGCCGCTGCTCGTCGGCATCGGTCGCCGGGTCGGCCCGGCGGCTGGTGATCGGCGTCCCCGCGGGGTCGGTCGCTCCCTCATGCACCCAGCTCCACCGGAGGACGAGATGCACTCCGGCCGGCAGCCCGGCCCCGGCTCCACGGCGTTCCACGTGCAGCCGGAGCACCCTCGGCACGGGGTTCGCCAGCGCAAGCACGTCGTCGGTGGCGATGACGTGCAGTTCCTCCCGCAGGGCGGGGAAGTACCGCTCGAAGAACTCGGGCACCGCACCTCCGGGGACGGCCACGTCCCCGGCCCGGACGACAGCCAACACCTCGGCGCTGACGGGACCGGCGAGGCGGGCGATCCGCAGGCCGGCCTGCGTCGACCCACCGGCGTCCCACCAGGCGATCGCCTGGACCGGCTCCCCGAACGGCACCGAGTGGTCGGGGTGGACGACCTCGTCGCCCACCGCGATCTCCGGATGGACCACCAGGCCGCCGTCGGCCTCCACCAGGTGCACGGCGGCGACGGCCGGCACCTCGACCATATCGACCGGGGCGTGGGCACCCCGGGTGAAGTAGAGCGGGACCCCCAGGCGCCGCAGCTCCCCCAGGCGCTCCCACAGGTCGGGTGCCCGGGATCTGCCCAGGGAGACCGTGCCGTAGGGGTCGTAGCGGTCGCGCCGCGTGGTGCTCCGGAGGTGGTCACGGAAGTCCGCGAGCCGGGCGACGACCGCCTCCTGCCCGGGGGTGGGACGGGACCGACGGGCGCCGTAGGGGGAGTGGGGGTAGCCGCCCGAGTCGAGGGAGTACCAGTTGGTGGTCGTCCGGCCGGGCTCGCCGTCCTTGCGCATTTTGACCGGCTCCACCACGAGATCGAGGCGGCGCTCCCGCTTCGCTGGACCCCGGACCGACGGCTGGAGGTGCTCGGAGACGACCGGCTCGAAGCGGAGGCCGAAGAGGGGCTTCTCGTCGGTGGCCGCGGGCGCGGCCGGGCGGGAGCGGAGACTCCGGAGCGTCTCGTCCCACGGTGACTCCGGCGGTGGGTCCGGCGACGGCCAGCCGCTCTCGGCGGCGACGCAGATGGCAGCGGCTGCGTGCTTGCAGCTCACGCCGACCGGGCAGGTGCAGGTGGTGTGCAGGCCACTGACCGGATCGGCCCCGCTGGACGTCGTCCGGACGGTGACCCGGTACGCCTGGCGCGCGTTGCCCCGAACGAGGGCCTGGAGGACGCGCGGATCAGGGTGGTCGAGAAGGGTCACCTGGCCGTCGAGCGCGTACGCCACCCCGCGAGCCCAGGTGGTGTCGGTGAAGTACCGGTGAAGGGCCGAGAGGGACGGGCCGGCGGCAGGGCGTGGGTACGGGTCGGCACTCACTGGCTCGGAGGGCAGAGGCGTCGGTGGTGCATGGTTCGGAGGGTCGGGGCCGGGACGGGGTCGGCTCCGGACCTCACCCTAGACGCTCGACCCCTGCCCCCGATGTCCCCGGCCGGACGGTCGCTTGCCGGTGGCTCCCCGTTCCCACTCCCGCCCGCCCCTGTCCGGGGACCGCCCGCCGCGAGCACGCCGTGCGGGCGCCGGCGGGTGATCCGATACGCTTTGGCCGGCGTTCCGTCCCGGTTCTTCAGTCAACTGCTGGGGACCGGGGCTGGACCGCAAGGAGAGGTGCGAGAGCGGCCGAATCGGACTCACTGCTAATGAGTTGACCTAGGTAACTGGGTCCGAGGGTTCAAATCCCTCCCTCTCCGCTCACCGGGCCGGGCCCCGGAACCGCCGGGCCTCCGCCCGGGGCCTGCGTGCCGGTTCCGGGGACGTGCCGGCCCGTGCCGGCCTGTCGTCCGGTCGGCCGCACCGGTGGCCCCCGCCGGTCCCCGGTAGATTGTCCCGGTGACCCGGCGCTACTGGTTGGAGACCCTGGGCTGCCCGAAGAACCAGGTCGACTCGGAGAAGTTGGCCGGCACCCTCACCGCCGACGGCTTCCGTCGTGCCGACTCGCCCGAGGATGCCGACCTGGTGGTGGTCAACACCTGCGCCTTCATCGAGGCCGCCCGGCAGGAGTCGATCGACACCGTCCTGGCCCTCGCCGACGCCCGTCGGGAGGGCGCCAGGCTGGTGGTCACCGGGTGCATGGCCGAGCGCTACGGCGACGAGCTGGCCGACGCCCTCCCCGAGGTCGACCTGGTGGCGCCCTTCGGGGCGGCCCTGACCGGAGCCGACGGCGACCCCGGACCCGCCGGTGACGCCACCCGGGGCACCCCGGTGGCGCTGACCCGGAAGCCGGCCCGGCCGGCACCCGCCTTCGACCTCCTCAACCTCCCCCGTCCCACCACGGAGGTGCCCTGGGCGTACGTCAAGGTCGCCGAGGGGTGCGACCGGAACTGCGGGTTCTGCGCCATCCCCTCGTTCCGGGGGAAGCAGCGGTCGCGGTCGACCGCCTCCATCCTCGAGGAGGTGGACCAGCTCGGGGCCGGGTCGGGAAGCCTGCGCGAGGTGGTGCTGGTGGCCCAGGACCTCTCGTCGTTCGCCCTCGACCGGTCGTCGGGGCGCATCGTGCCCGCCCTCGACGGACCGGCGGTCGGGGCGGGCCGGCCGATCGTGGACCTGGTCCGGTCGGTGTCCGAGCGGGTGGCGTGGACCCGCCTCCTCTACCTCTACCCCTCGACCCTCGACGACGCCCTGGTGGAGACGATCCTGGCCACCGGCGTCCCGTACTTCGACCTGTCGCTGCAGCACGTGTCGCGCCCGCTGCTCAAGCGGATGCGCCGGTGGGGGGAGGGCGACCGGTTCCTCGACCGCATCGCCGCCATCCGCGGTGCCGAACCGACGGCAGCCTTCCGCTCGTCGTTCATCGTGGGCTACCCGGGCGAGACGGAGGCCGACCACGACCGCCTCCTCGAGTGGATCGGGGCCGCCCGCCTCGACTGGGTCGGCTTCTTCCCGTTCAGCCGCGAGACCGGCACCTACGCCGCCGACCTCGACGACCAGGTGCCCGACGAGCTGGTGGCCGAGCGCCTCCGCGAGTGCGGCGAGCTGCAGGACGCCATCACCGCCGCCCGCCGCGACGAGCTGATCGGCGCCACCGTGGAGGTCCTGGTCGACGCACCCGGGGTCGGGCGCACCTACCGCGAGGCGCCGGAGATCGACGGCATCGTGTCGCTCCCCGGTGATCTCGCCCCCGGTACCTTCGTCGAGGTGGTGGTGACCGGTGCCGACGGCCCCGACCTGGTGGCCGAGCCGGCTCCCGCCGCCCCCGTGGCCGATCCGCGGGCCGTGGTCGGGAGCCCCCGGTGAGCGAGGCCTCGGTCAGCTCGGGGACCGGGGGCACGCCGGGCACCCCCACCCGCGTGACCACCTTCGGGCCGTCGGCGCTGATGACGCCGGCCAACGCCATCACCGTCCTCCGGTTGCTCGGGACGCCACTGCTGATCGCGCTGGTCCTGGTGTGGGGGCCGAACTGGGGGACCTTCCTGCTGTGGGGGGCCCTCTCGCTCACGGACGGGATCGACGGCTGGGTGGCGAGGCGCATGGGCACCACCCGCTCGGGCGCCTTCCTCGACCCGCTGGCCGACAAGGTCGTCGTCCTCGGGGCCCTGGTCGCCCTGGTGGCCAAGGGCATCGTCTGGTGGGTGCCGGTGGCCATCATCGCCACGCGGGAGATCGGGATGAGCGTCTACCGCTCGATCGTCGGCCGGCACGGCGTGTCCATCCCCGCCCGGACCACCGCCAAGGTGAAGACGGTCCTCCAGGACCTCGCCATCGCCCTCTGCCTCGTCCCGCCCCTGGCCGACCACCGCCTGGTGCTGGCCACCGGGATCTGGGTGGCCACGGCGATGACCGTGTTCACCGGTGGGCAGTACTTCCTCGACGGTCGCCGGGCGGCGCGGGCGGCCGGCGACCGGGGGGTGGCGACCATCCCCCCCGATCCCGGGGGCGGCTGAGCCGCCGTGCGCATCGAGATCGTGGCGGTCGGCACCGAGCTCCTCCTCGGCCAGATCGCCGACACCAACTCGGCCTGGCTCGGCGAGCACCTGGCGGCGGCCGGGGTCGCCTCCCACTTCCACCAGGCGGTGGGCGACAACCACGAGCGCATCGTCCTGGCCTTGCGGACGGCGCTGGCCCGTAGCGACGGGGTCATCGTCTGCGGCGGCCTGGGTCCCACCCACGACGACATCACCCGGGAGGCCATCGCCGAGGTGATGCACGTGCCGCTCCGTCGTGACGACGAGGTGGTGGCGCGCATCCGCACCGTGTTCGCCACCCGCCACCGCGACATGCCGGACTCCAACCTGCGCCAGGCGGACGTGCCCGAAGGGGCGACGGTCATCCCGCAGGTCACGGGCACCGCCCCGGGGCTCGTCTGCCCGGTCGGCCACAAGGTCGTCTACGCGGTCCCCGGGGTGCCCTACGAGATGGCGGAGATGTTCGAGCGGGGGATCCTCCCCGACCTCCGCCGGCGGATGCGCGAACGCGGGGAGTCGTCCGGGGTGATCGCCAGCCGGGTGCTCCGGACCTGGGGGGTGAGCGAGTCGGGTCTGGCCGACGTGCTGAGCGGGCACATCCGTCAGCTCGACGCCCCGGCCGACACCGGGGCCGACGCCGACGGTCGGGCCACGGTGGCCTTTCTGGCCAGCGGCATCGAGGGGATCAAGGTCCGCGTCACCGTGCGGGCACCCGACGAGGCCGGGGCCGAGCACCGCCTCGACGCCGAGGAGGCCGAGATCCGCCGGATCCTCACCGAGGCGGCCGGCAACGTGGTCTTCGGGGTCGACGACGAGGCCATCGAGCACGCGGTGGCCCGCGCCCTGGCGGTCGACGGCCTGACCCTGGGCCTCGCCGAATCGTTGACCGGCGGCCTGGCCGCCTCGCGGCTGGTGAACGTCCCCGGCGCCAGTGCCTGGTTCCGGGGGGCGGTCGTCTCGTACGCCTCGGCGGTGAAGTTCGACCTGCTCGGGGTGCCGGAGGGGCCGGTGGTCTCCGAGGAGGCGGCGCGGGCCATGGCCGACGGGGCGCGGCGGGTGCTCGGGGCCGGGGTCGGCCTCTCGATCACGGGGGTGGCCGGTCCCGACCCCCAGGACGGGCAGCCGCCCGGCACGGTCTTCGCCGGGCTGGCCATCCCCGGGCGGGAGACCGAAGGTGTGGCCTTCACCGTGCCGGGGGATCGCGACCGGGTCCGCCAGTACGCCACCATCGCCGCGCTCGACCTCCTCCGCCGTCGCCTCGACCCGTAGGGCGGGGGCCGGCGGGGTCGGTCCCCCCCCGGGGGGTCCGGCGGACAGCCCGGGAGGACCGGGTCAGGCGGCCCGGATGCGTCCCGCCAGGACCGGTGCGCCGGGGCCGTCGAGTTGGTCGAGGTACGGGACGCGGCCGGCCATGCCCATCACCGGCGCCACGGTCGATCCGGTGACGAGCGGCCCGGTGCCCGCGTCGAACGGCCCGTCGTCGGCGCGCCGCTACAGGCCGGTGACGGCGGTGCGGCTGCGGACCGCGACCTCGCGGCTCGCGTAGAAGTCGGCCACCGGCGTCAGCGCGTCGATCGCCGGTGTCCGTGCCAGGCCCAACGGCTGGCGGATGTCCTGGGCGTGCACGAGGAGCTCGCCGAGGTGGGCCGGGGTGTGCCCCGAGGGTGCCGTGGAGCTGTCGATGACGGTGCGGAACTGTTCGAGCGTGTCCGCCGGGGTGCCGCCCCGGTGCTCGACCATCCGGCGCCGGTTGTGCACCGCGACACGGAAGCGCCCGCCCGCCATGCTCCGCACCCACCGCCACCGCCACCGCCACCGCCACCGGCTCAGGCTCGCCGCGGCGGTGAGGTGGGCGACCACCGCCTCGTCGTCCCACCGCCCGCACAGCGTGCGGTGCCGCCACTGCTCGGCGGTGAGGCCCGTCAGGTCGTCCGCCAGCGCCGCCCGCTCGGCGTGGGCCGGCGCCCGGAGGGGGTCGTCCCGCGATCTCGCCATGGTGCCCGGCGCCCGTCCCCGCTCGAGCGTCCCCGCCGCCCGCCCGAGGCGGTGTCCGTACCGGTCCAGTGTCCTCCGGACGGGTGTGGCACGTCGAGCCGGCCGGACCCGGGTCGGAGGGCTCCGGGGCCCGGAACCCCCGGGCGGTCCGGTACGGGTGGGGGCCGACGCCGGACCGGCACCGTCCGGACCTCCAACCGATCGTCACTACCATGCCCCCCATGACGACGTCGGTGGTGGTGGGTGGGAGCAGCGGCATCGGGGAGTACATCGCCCAGCGGTTCGCCGACCGCGGCGACGAGGTGGTGATCACCAGCCGGGACGCATCGCGGGCCCGGGACGTGGCGGACTCGATCGGCGGGCGGACGCGGGGTATCGCCCTCGACCTCGCCGACCCGGAGAGCATCGAAGCGTCGCTCGGCGACGTGACTGGCGTCGACCGGTTGGTGGTGACCGCGATCGAGCAGAGCGTCAACACCTTGGCCGACTTCAACATCGAGGCGGCGACGCGGGCGGTCACGGTCAAGATGGTGGGCTACACCGAGGTGGTCAGGGTGCTCCGGTCCCGGTTCGGACCGGAGGCCGCGGTGGTGCTCTTCGGTGGACTGGCCAAGGACCGGCCCTACCCCGGGTCCACGATGGTCTCGGCGTTCAACGGCGGCATCACGGCGCTGGTCCGGACCCTGGCCATCGAGCTCGCCCCGTATCGGATCAATGCGCTGCACCCGGGCGTGGTGGGCGACAGTCCCAAGTGGCGGGACGTGCCGGACCATCCCCACGTGCAGCGCACCCCCCTCGGGCGCCTGGTCACGATGGAGGAGGTGGCCGACGCCACCGACTTCCTCCTCCGCAACAGCGGGGTCAACGCCCAGAACCTGATCATCGACGGTGGCCTGCTCGCCACCTGAGGACTGCGTGGGTCCTGCGCTCAGGCGGGCTCCCACAGTTCGATCCGGTTGCCATCGGGATCGGTGACCCAGCCGAATCGACCGACCCCCTCCATGTCCTGCGTCTCGTCCACCACGTCCGCTCCCTTGCTGCGGAGCTGCGCCAGCATGGCATCGAGGTCGCGGACCCGGAAGTTGACCATGGTCTGCTGGGCGCGGGATCCGAAGTAGTCGGTGTCCGGCTCGAACGTCGCGAACACCGTCACCCCGGGACCCGGGTGCCACACGCCGTCGGCGTCGGCGTCGAGGCCGAGGCACTCCCGGTACCAGGCGCCGAGTGCCTCCGGGTCGGCCGACCGCACGAAGTACCCACCGATTCCCACCACGCGTTCCACGCCGCCATCCTGCCAGGACGGACCGGGTCGTGCTGGTCCCCGACGTTCTCGACGTCCCCGCCGCCCACCACGCCCGCGGCTCCGGAGCCGCTCGTGCGCCCCCGTCCGGGCCCACCGCCGCGCCGGCCCCGGTCAGGGTTCGAGGCACTCCGCCAGCGACACCTCGCGGCTGCCGTCGCGGTGCTGGGGCAGGTGCCTGGTGGCGTACGCCTCGGCGTTGGCCCGCACCGATTCGGGGCTCACCACCCCCGGCCGGATGCGGGCCGGGACCCCGAGGGCCATGGCGCCGGCCGGGATCTCCGTCCCCGGGGGGACGACGGCACCGGCGCCGACGAGGGAGGCCGAGCGGCAGATGACCCGCTCGAGGACGACCGCCCCCGAGCCGACGAGCACCAGATCCTCGAGCAGACAGCCTTCCAGGTGCGCCAGGTGGCCGATCACGCAGTCGGCTCCGATCCGGGTGTGGTTCCCGGACTGGGTGTGGATGACGGCGCCGTCCTGGACGGACGTCCGGGCGCCGATGGTGATCGGACCGTTGTCGGCCCGGATGACGGCCCCGGGCCAGACGCTCGAGGCCGGTCCGATACGGACCTCGCCGATCAGCACCGCCTCGGGATGGATGTAGGCCTCGGGGTGGATTCTCGGCCGAGCTTCACCTAGTGCATAGAGGGTCATGGGGACCATTCAAACAGCGCGGCGCCCGCCCGGTGTCCGGGCCCGTGCACCCGACCCCGGCGGCGTTCCCCCACGGCCGGGATCCCACCCACGGGACGGTCACCCGGGGTCGTGACCACCCACCGCCGGCTGCCGGTCGACGGTCGGCGCCTCGGGGGCACCGACACCCTGCCAGCGGTCCCTGCACTTCATGGCGGTCGCGAACGGGAGCATCCCGATGCCCATGAGCACGATGGCGATCGGGACGAAGATGCCGGTGATGGCGAAGATCGCCGCCAGGGGGAAGAAGAGCAGGCCCCAGGGGATCTGCAGGAGGAGCAGCCCGGCGATCGTCCACCGCTGCCCACCGGTCAACGTCGACCTCGGTGGTGGGGGCGTGGTCCCGGCGGGCTCCGGCTGCACGCCGAGGGAGCCTACCCGGGCGTCGGTTCCGGACCGCCGGTTGGACCCGGGGAGCCGGCGGATAGGGTGGAGGTGCTCGGTCCGTTGAGCGAGGGTCCCGCCACCTGAGCTCCGGACTGGGCACCTGTTGTCTCCACCGTGGCGGGGTGGGCCCGGGTGTCCCCTGACATGCCGTGGAGCGAGCCCTCCAGGAGGAGCCCTTGTCTGTCGACCGGCGACGTATCCATCACCAGGCGAGTCACACCGTCTCCAACGTGACGACGTTCCTCGGGTCGTTCACCGCCATCTGCGCGGCCATCGCACTGATCGCGGTCTGGGCGCTCGGACTGCTGTTCGTGCCCGGCGGATTCTTCAACGCCCACTATGAGATGGCCGTCACCTCGATCACCACCCTGGTCACGTTCGTGATGGTGTTCATCATCCAGTCCACGCAGAACCGCGAGAGCCGGGCGATGCAGACGAAGCTCGACGCCCTGCTCATCGCCAAGGACGGTCTGGACGAGGCGGAGCTCCTCGGCCTGGAGGACAAGCCCGACGCCACCATCAAGGACGTGCAGTCCGACGTCCACGACGCCGAGCGGGAGCGCCACGAGGAGCGGGGACGGCTGGTGGTCGGCACCACGACGGGCGTGCGGACGTCCGAGTACCGGACCGAGGCCTGAGCCCGCGCCACACCCCCGGAGGACGCACGGCCGCTCCGGCGCTAGATCAGCTGGATGCTGAAGAAGAACCGGGAGACCAGCGCGGTGGTCACCGCCACCACCGCCACCACCGGCCACAGCACCCACTGGGGGGCGCGTCGGAGGACGACCATGCACGGAGCGGCCAGCACCACGCTCCGGTTCCACGCGCCGGCGTGGCTGTCGGCGAGCACCAGCAGCCCGAGCACCACCCCGGCCGCGGCCAGCGCCGGGTACAGCTCGGCGGCGCCCGACGACCGGCGCCGCCACGTCAACGCGGCCACCACCGTCGTCGTGGCCACCAGCGCGATGGCGAGGACGCACTGGAAGACCAGCGCGTCGCGGCCGGCGCGGGGCAGGAAGATCTGACCCGGGAACGGGGTGGGATGGAGGCCGGTGCCCCGCTGCACCAGGAGGTAGGCGTCGGCGTGCCCGAGGACGAGCTGGTCGTGGAGTCCGAGGAGCAGCAGCGAGCCGAGACCCGCCGCCCCCCACAGTGCCCGGCGGGCGGTCGCCCCCGGCCCCGAGGGGATCGCCACCACCACCAGCGCCACCGCCATGCCGGCCGCCGCGAACCACGCCGACGGATAGCAGAGGCCGGCGCCGACCATCAGGAGCGCGCCGGTCAGGAACCGTCCGCGGGTGGCCGCCACCAGCGCACCCACCACCAGGGCCAGCGCCACCGAGGTGGGGAAGACGGCCAGGTTGTAGACCGCCCCCGGAAACAGCCCGACCAGCAGCAGCACGGCCAGCGCCCGTGCCGCCCCCAGCTCCCGGAGCCAGCCGAACCAGACCAGGGCGAGGGCGACCGCCAGCGCCACCCACGACACCAGCAGACCGGCCGATGGACGGGCGATCCCCGTCCAGTGGACCGCCTCGATCAGCCACGGGTAGCCGGGGAGCCAGCCCGCGTGGCCGCACCAGGTGCCCTTCAGCTGCGGGAAGAGGGTGGGGAAGCCGCGGCTGCCGCACCGCCCGAGGTCCCGCCCGTGCTGGGCGATGAAGAGGTAGTTGCCACTGTCCCACCGGTCCCAGATGGTCGGGTCGACGCGGAAGGGGTCCCGGGCCCAGTGCGACAGGCTGCCCACCACCAGCCGGGTCACGGCCCAGGCGGCGACCGTGAGGGCCACCCCGGTGGCGACGGGCGCCGGTTCCCGGGCCGCCTCGACCTCCGGTGGCGCGACCGGCTCCGCCTCGGTGGTGGGTCCGGTCGTCATCCGTTGGGGACGCCCAGCGCCAGCGAATCGACCACCGGCAGGATCTGTGGGCGCAGCCACTCCCCGGCGGAGTAGGAGATGTGGATGCCGTCGCTCCACCGGACCGTGAGGCCGTCGACGGTCGAGGTGAAGTGGCCGTCGGGGTCGAGGGCCTTGTTGAGGTCCCAGACGGTGACGGTGCCGGGGTGCCCGGCGGCCACCTTCCGGACCAGGGCGTTGTAGGCGTCGGCCCGGGCCGGCTGGTTCTCCGGGTAGGTGCTGCCGTCGGGTGCCTCGGCCGGATCCACGTAGGGCATGGTGAACAGCATGACCTTGGCGCCGCCCGCCGAGAGGATGCCGATGGCCTCGTCGAGCTGCGCCTCGAGGTGGTCGTCCCAGAGGGGCTCCCCGATGTGGGTCCACTGCCCCTCGTAGTAGTGGTCCACCACCTCCCACCTTCCGAGGAGGAGCGCCACCACCTGCGGCTTGTCCTTGGCCACGAAGGTCGGCCACTTCTGCTGCCACCCCTTGCACCCGGGCGTCGCCGGCCCGACCGCATCCGACGACCGGATCTGGAGCTCGGGGTCGAGGTCGCACCCGAGCGCGGTGTAGGCGAACTGCGGGTCGATGCCCCAGCGCGGATGGTCGTCCGCGTACAGCCCCTCGCCGAGGGTGGTGGCCATCGAGTCCCCGAGCAGCATGAACCGCACCGGGTGGTCACCGAAGGCGCCGGACGCCACCAGCTGCTGGTGGAGGGCGGGCGACAGCCCGGTGCCCGGGTCCGGCGCCTCCGCCTCCGCCACCGGCGTGGTGGCCAGCAGGATCACCGCGGCGGTCAGCCCGGCGGCCAGCGGGGTCAGCACCCAGGCCCGCCACGACCGGATGGCGCCGGCACGGATCGGGAGCTCGACGAAGCGGGCCGACGCCGCGGCCAGCACGAAGGCCACCGCGGAGCGGAGGAGGAAGAGCGGCCAGCCCACCACGCCCACCCGGGCCGACGTCATCACGAGGATCACCGGCCAGTGCCAGAGGTAGAGGCCGTAGGAGATGGTGCCGACGTAGACGAGCGGCCGCCAGCCGAGGACGCGGGCGGGGAGGCCCGCCGGGGCCTGGACGACCCCGAGGATCACGACGCCGACCAGCACGTCGGCGAGGAGGAACCCGCCGCGGTAGGGGAACCCCGAGCTCTCGTTCAGCCGGATCCACTCCGCCGCGAAGCCGAGGGCCGCGCCCACCACCAGCCACGACATGGCCCGCCGGCCCGCCGGGGTGGCGGCGGGTCCGCGGTGGGTGAGGGCGATGGCCACCACCGCCCCGATCAGGAGGTCCTGGGCCCGGGTGTCGGTGCCGTAGTAGAGGCGGCTGGGATCCGCTCCGGGGTGGAAGAGGAGCGCCATCTCGACCGCCGAGCCGACGGCCGCCACCACGGTGAGGACCAGCAGCGGTCGCACCGACCGGAAGAGCTTGAGCACGCCGAGGACGACCAGCGGCCACACCAGGTAGAACTGCTCCTCGATGGCCAGCGTCCAGGTGTGGAGCAGGGGGGACGGGGTCGACGTCTGGGCGAAGTAGCTCTGCCCGGCGATGATCTGGTGCCAGTTGCCGACGTAGAAGAGCGTCGAGAGGGCGTCGCCCCGGAGCGCCGAGCGGGTGTCGGTCGGGGCGATGAACCAGGCGTAGACGGCGATGCCCACCAGCAGGACGAAGAGCGCCGGCAGCAGGCGGCGCGCCCGGCGGGCCCAGAACCGCCGGAGGCTGAGGGTGCCGCTGCGGAGCCACTCCTTGAGGATCAGCGAGGTGATGAGGAAGCCGGACAGGACGAAGAAGACGTTGACGGAGATGAACCCCCCGGACGCCCAGCCCAGGCCGTTGTGGTTGGCCATGATCCCGATGATCGAGACGGCCCGGATGCCGTCGAGGGCCGGCACGTAGCGGAGACGCGTCTCGCCGGGCAGCGACGGGTAGTGGCCCTCCGCGGCGCCGGTGTCGCCACCGGGCACCGCCGCCGGCAGCTCCGCCGCCGGGGTCGCCCCGGTGCTCACGGCGGTCCGCCCGACACCGGGGCGGGGGCGGCAGGCACCCCGACCGGCTCCGGACGTTCCGGCTCCCGCCCGGGATCCGCGTCCGATCCGTCACCCACCGGTGGGGTCGGGTCGTCGGGGAGCGAGGCGAGCAGGGGGGCGGTGGTCGCCACCACCAGCCAGACCGCCACGATCCACCAGCCGGCCAGGGCCGGGAACTCGGTGACCCGGTGGACGGTGGTCACCAGCCACGAGCGGATGTCGTCCGAGCCGGTGACCAGGGCGCCGCCCACCGCCGCCAGCCCGGCCGACAGCCCGGCCCACCCCCACCAGTCGTTGGCCATCCCACCGGACCGGCGGACGCGCGAGAGGAGGAGGCCCCCCACCACCGCCACCGGCACCGCCACCAGCAGGACGTGGAGGTACGGGGTGAAGCCGTCGACGGTGGCCCGGGCCCGACCCGGCCACTGCCCCGGCCTCGAGTAGGTGGTCGTCGTCCCGCGGGCGTGGAGTACCCGCATCAGCAGCGGCCAGGCCGACACCGCCGCCACCTCCAGCCCCGCGACCACCACCGGCGGCCACCACCGGCTCCGGCGGGAGGCGGGGGGCAGGGTGGCGAGGCGACGCCCCGCCACCAGGGCGATCAGCACCAGGGCGGTGGCGAACCCCTCGTCCTTGGAGAGCCCGGCCACCAGGAGGAGGAGGGCGGCCGCGCCCTGCTGGGAGCGTGAGTCCGGCAGCTGCAACCCGTAGGCCACCGCCCCGAGGGCGGCCAGCGACCAGATCGGGTCGGCGTAGCCGTTGGTGATGAACGGCTCGGTGACCCCGAAGGCGATCGGCACCAGCAGCACCGCGGCGACCACGCCGGCGGCCATCGGCACCACGGCCGCCGCGCCGAGGTCGCCACCGCCGGATGCCGCCCGGGCGCACCGGCGTCCGCACTCGACGAGGGCGAAGGCGGCGGTGGCCAGGGCGCAGGTGTTGAGCAGGGCGGTCACCACCACCGCCAGGCGGTCGGTGTGGTTGCCGGTCACGCTCCACGCCACCGCCCCGCCGGCGCTCACCAGCGGCGGGTAGGTGGTCTGGTTGAGGATCAACTGCGGCAGGCGCAGGTCGACGAGCATCTGGGCGTGGGGCTGGAGGAACCACCCGGCCCGCAGGATCCACAGGGCGCGGGCGTCGAACCCGACGGTGGGCGACGACAGGGAACGGAGGGACCAGGCGCACACCGCCACGATGCCGACCGCCCCCACCACCCCGGCCACCCGGTGGGCCCGCCGGTCCGACGCCGGGGCGGGGCCGGCCACCGGCCGCGGGCGCTGGTCCGGCCGGACCCCCCACCAGGCCACCACCGCGCCGGCCACCACCACCCCCAGCACCCAGAACCAGACCATGAAGGAGCCACCGACCGCCACGAAGACGGTGGCGGCCCCGGCCGCCACCACGGCCCCGGCCAGGGGGGTGAGCGTCACGGCGATCCAGCGGGTGCCGACCAGGGCGAGGGTGGGGAGCACCCCGACGGCGGACAGGACGAGGAGCGCCAGGGCGGCGTCGGTGGCCGTGCTCATCGATCGGCGCGGGGCCGGGCGCTCATAGCGGGGGCGCCGGCGGCGGGCCGTGGCCGGGCACCGAGGCACCGGTGCCGACCCGGGTCGTCACCGCCCCGTCGGCCCGGTGCACGGTGGCCACCACCACGGTCCCGAGGCAGGCCCCCGGTCCACCGGACCCCCGGAGGGAGAGGACCGCCACCGCGCTCGACGGCGGGTCGGCCACCGTGACCCAGCTGCCCACCCCCTTCAGCAGGGTCACCAGATCGGAGAGGTTGGCGGGCTCCAGCGCCACCGGCTCCCCGGGCGACACCAGGCTCCGGGCCTGCACGTCGAGGCAGCGGTAGAAGGCGTCGTCGAGCCGGGCGTCGTGGACCGGCCCGGACGCCAGCTGGGCGCCGACGGTCCGGCTGCCGGCGGCGGACTGGCCGGCCAGCGCCACCAGCGCCACCAGCGCCACCAGCGCCCCGACGACGGCGACCACCGGCCGCGACCGGCCCCCCCGGCCCCAGGCGGGCGCTGTCGCACGGCTGCCGTCCACGCCGGTCGAAGCTACCAGCGCCACCGCCCGGTTCCGGGGCGCTCCTACGGTGCCGACGTCGTGGTGGAACCGGCGGCACCGGCGGCTGCCGGGCCGCCCGGGGTCGTCACGGTGATGCCGGCGGGCACCAGCTCCACCCAGGTGTTCCCCGGCGTCAGGGTGATCGGGGTGCCGTCGGTGGCGGTCAGGGTGGCCGGCGTGGTCGTGGACGTCCGGCTCCAGGTGCCGGTGTAGGCGACACCGTCGCGGAGGACGACCAGCGGGCCGGTGCCCGTCGAGGTGACCAGGACCTCGTGGCCGCCCTCCTCGTTCTCCACCCACGACCCGGTGGCCGTCTGGACGGTCATCACCACGATGTTGTCGGCCGCCGTCTGGGCGCCGCCGATGAGGAGATCGGGCTGGCCCGAGTAGGAGCGGAGGTAGGTGCTGGCGGTGGGACTCCACGTCCAGGTCACGTCGGACGACGACGAGAAGGGGATGTGCACACTGGTCCCCGAGCCGGCCACGTACCCGGCGGGCGGAGTCTTCGAGTACTGGAAGATCGGTGCCGGGGGGGTGGTGTCGGAGGGGTCGAGCGCCCAGAGCGAGGTGGTGCTCACGAACATCGCGTAGGGCGCCACCCTGCCCGGCTGGGTGATGACGGCCGAGCTGGCACCGGCGAGGATGTTGAGGTCGGTCAGCGGCGAGCTCTTGAGCAGGCTGAGCACCGGGTCGATGCCGCCGGCGTGGGCCAGCAACGGGTTGGACAGCTGGGACATGATGCCGGCATCGGGTTCCCGCGCCGAGCGGACGTCGCCGACCAGGGCCGGGCTCTGGCACTGGAAGACCGCCACCAGCCGGGTGATGGCCCCCTCCACCGGCTCCTCGAAGACGATGTCGGCCTGGTTCAGGCCGGCCGACGGCCGGTCGCCGGGGTAGTTGCCGATCTTGACCCCGAGCGCCGGGCGGGCCGGGACGGTGCCGTTCGGTGCCGGTGCGCCGGTGAGCGGGCACGAGGGCCCGGCGGGCGTCGTGGTCGCCGTGGTGGTGGTGGGGGCCGCCGGCTGGACCGACGCCGTCTTGGCGCCGGACGTGGCGACGAGGGCGACCACCCCGCCGACCACGAGCAGTCCGACCACGGAGAGCGTGATCATCCAGGCGGCGGAGCTCTTCCCCTTCTTCCCCGACCGCTCGGCCTGCTGGCGGAGCTCCTTGCGGGTCGGCGGGGCGGCGGCGCCGGCCCCCGTGGCCGGGATGCCGGCGGGTGGGGTGGGGGAGTCCGGGCTCTGGTCGTCGGGCATCGCGCCACGAGGCTATCCCCGCGCCCACCCCCTCCTGGGTGACCCCGGGTGGTCCGGCCACCGCCCCCGGTGGCGTCCTCCCGGCCGGGCCTTGACAGCGGGGCCCCGACGGTCCACCATCGAACATGCGTTCGGGTCTACGCTGACCCGGACGGGAGGATCCGTCGGCCCCTCCCGGGACCCACCGCCGGGTGTCACACCCCCTCCGTAGGGTCGGCCCGGTCAATCGAACGAGAGCAACGAGGAGTGTGAAGGACATGGAACGAGACAAGGCACTCGACATGGCCCTCGGCCAGATCGAGAAGCAGTTCGGCAAGGGGTCGGTCATGCGGATGGGGGAGAACCTCCACATGAACATCGAGTCCATCCCGACCGGGGCGCTCGCCCTCGACCTGGCCCTCGGCATCGGCGGCCTGCCGCGCGGCCGCATCGTGGAGATCTTCGGCCCGGAGTCCTCCGGGAAGTCGACGCTGGCCATGCACGCGGTGGCCGAGGCGCAGCGCAACGGCGGCATCTGCGCCTACATCGACGCCGAGCACGCCATGGACCCCGTCTACGCCAAGGCCATCGGCGTCAACATCGACGACCTGCTGATCTCCCAGCCCGACACCGGCGAGCAGGCGCTGGAGATCGCCGACATGCTGATCCGTTCGGGCGCCCTCGACGTGCTGGTGGTCGACTCGGTGGCGGCGCTGACCCCCCGGGCGGAGATCGAGGGGGAGATGGGCGACTCCCACGTCGGCCTCCAGGCGCGGCTGATGTCCCAGGCGCTGCGCAAGCTGACCGGCACCCTGTCCAAGTCCCGCACCATCGCCATCTTCATCAACCAGCTCCGCGAGAAGATCGGCGTGATGTACGGCTCCCCCGAGGTCACCCCCGGGGGCCGGGCGCTGAAGTTCTACTCGTCGGTGCGCCTCGACATCCGCCGGATCGAGACGATCAAGGACGGCGCCGACCAGGTGGGCAACCGCACCCGGGTCAAGGTGGTGAAGAACAAGTGCTCCCCGCCGTTCAAGCAGGCGGAGTTCGACATCACCTTCGGACGGGGCATCAGCCGCGAGGGCTCGCTCCTCGACGTGGGCGTCGAGCTCGGCTTCATCAAGAAGTCCGGGGCCTGGTTCACCTACGAGGGCGAGCAGCTCGGACAGGGCCGCGAGAACGTGAAGACCTTCCTGACGGAGAACCCGCAGCTGATGGCGGAGATCGACGAGCGGATCCGGGAGCACCTGGCCGCCCAGAACGCTGCCAAGGCCGAGGCCGCCTCACCGACGGCCCCGGGTCCCGACCCGGTGTTCGAGGGGGACGACCTGCCCATCACGCTCTCCGAGTAGTCCGCCGCCTCCCGGCGTGTGGTCGGGCGGGCAACGGGGTAGGAGTGCCATCGATCGCCGGCCCGGGACGCAGTCACTGCGTCCCGGGCCGCTGCGTTCCCGGGCCGTTCGGACTCCCGCTGCCGGGTCGTCCGTGGCGGACGGGTGGGCACTATCCGGCTTCGGACGCCTCGAAATCACGGACCCGCGCCCGCATGAGTGCCTCGAGGAGCCCCGTCGGCAGCTCGCGGTCGTAGGGGAGCTTGATGAAGCCCTCGCCGGCGTCGTAGCCGGCGGCCTCGACGGCGGCCTTCTGGGTGGCGAAGAACGGCGGGTTGAACCGGAGCGAGCAGTGGCGCTTGAAATTCTGGAGCATCCAGAGGTTGGTGTTCTCGCCGCGCACGTAGACCGGCAGGTTCCACTTGAGCTCCTCCCGTGCCTCGGGCTCGACCTCCGAGCTCAGCGTCCGGAGTGCCTCGAGGTGTGGACGTTGCACGTCGTTCAGCTGCGCGAAGTAGTCGTCGACACTGGAGCGTTTGGGCATCGGCATAGGTGCACGATATGCGCGGCGGCCGAACGCGGCGGCCGACCGCGCCGGCCGACCGGCCCGCGGACCCGTCGCGCCCCCCGCTACCGCCCCGACCCGGACAGCACGCAGTCCGGGATGGCGTCCGGCGGACCCGTCGGCAGGTTCGTCGTCCCCACGCAGGCCCGGAGGGCGGCGCCGTCGACGGGTACCGCCGGCACCGAGGTGTCCGGCACCCAGACCCAGGCGTCGGCCTCGAACTGCGGACGCTGGCCGGTGGCGGCGGTGAGCAGCGCCACGGCGTACGAGGTGTGCAGCCCCTGCTCGTAGGACGGCAGTCCGGACGGGTCGGGGACGACCACCCGGGTGACCCCCCATCCGAGCAGGGCCTCCCGGACGGCCGTGGCGGTGGCCGGCGTGTAGGTGGCCGCCGGGTCGAGGGCGAGGGCGGCGTCGCCCAGGGCGGCCGCTCCGGACGCCTCGGGTCCGAGCCGCGAGGGGACCTCGCTGGGTCCGCCCCCCTCCACCGTGTCGTACGACAGGCCGTTGTCGACCTGCTCGGTCAGCGACGTCAGGAAGCCGCCGAAGGAGGAGGGGTAGGTGAGCACCACCTGCCCCGGCGGGAGGTGGGGCGCCACCGTCCGGAACCACTCGGGGACCACCATCGGGCCGACGGTCAGCGGCAGTCGGCCCACGTAGCTGTTGGCGATGGGCACGAGGGCGATCAGGGTCACCACCAGGGCGGCGCCGCCCGCCGCCGCCCGCCGACCCGCCGACGGGGCCGCGTTCCGGTCCGGCCGTCCACTCCGGATCCCCGGGGTGACCGTCACCCATCGGCGGGTGGCGTCGACGGCGATGCCGAGCATCACCGAGGCGCACAGCACCGTGATCACCATGAAGCGGTCGGGGACGATGTTCTGGACCTCCGGGAGGTGACGGAGCACCCGCCAGGGCACCCAGAAGTCGTTGAGGCCGGCGCTGAGCGAGAGGAGCACCGAGAGCAGTCCGACGGAACCGAAGAGCCAGAGCCTCCGGTCGCGTCGGCGGAGGACGACCACCGCCACGAGCACGAGGAGCAGCCCGACGCCGAGGTAGTCCGCCTGGTGGAGCCCGAGCCCCTGGTAGCCGCCGAACCGGTGGGCCGTCGCCGTCTCGCTGCCGGTCGGGTCGAGGGTGACCAGCGTCGGGAGTCGGATGCCGAAGTCGCCCGGGGGCACCGCCGGCCACACCAGCCCCGACAGGTGGGCGGGCCCGTCGAGCACGAACCACAGCGGATAGGCCAACAGCACGCCGGCCACCCCCGCGGCGGTCCCGAACCCGACCAGGGCGTGCCGGGCGTGGCGTCGTAGGGCGTCGCGGTGGCCGACGGCGGCGTAGGCGACCACCAGCACCACCCCGACGGCGGCGGTGATGGCGCAGATGAGCAGCAGCTCGGTACCGAGGAAGAACTGCACCACCACCAGCAGTCCGAGCACGACCCCGACCGCCACCGGGCGCCGGCGCTGTCGCACGAGTAGTTCGTCGAGGCAGAGCACCAGCAGCGGGGGCACCGGCGCCATCGCCACCATGAGGTGGGCGTCGGTGAGGTTGGACACCACCACCGGCGAGAACCCGTAGAGGAGCCCGGCCACGAAGGCGGCGGGTGTCCACGACACCCACCGCCGGGCCAGCACGAACATGGCCAGCGCCGACAGCACCGGGGCCAGGGTCAGGGAGACGTTGAGGGTGGCCACCGGCCCGAACACCCAGGTGACCGGGGCGAGCACCACCCCGAGTCCGACCTCGCTGGTGTTGGCCAGCAGGTTCACCCCGCCCGGGTGGAACATGGCCGAGGAGTAGAACGGGTCGGTCCCGTGGGTGATGGCGTGGGCGGGCCAGTCGAGGAACCAGGTGAACAGGGCGGGGTCGCCGCACCCGCAGAGCGAGACGGAGGTGGGGTGCGACGACCACACCTCCCACCAGAGGGCCACCGACAGCACCAGGTAGGCGCCACCGGCCAGCACCGTCGGTTGCGCCCGCCGCCACCGGGAGGTCCGCCCCGTGCCCCCCCCGGGCGCCGCGGCGGCGGGCTCCGGGATCGGATCCGTCCATTCCGGCAGCCACTCCACGGCCGGCGGAGCGGTGCTCACGACCCGGTGCCGGCGGCCGACAGCAGGCACGCCGGTACCCCGTCGGCGGGGACCGGCACCCCGTAGGGACCGGCGATGCACGCCTGGAACGCCGCGGTGGGGACGGAGAGCGGCGGTCCGGCCGATCGGACGTCGCTCCACACCCAGGCCCCGGCCTGCCGGACCGGCGCCCGGCCGGTGGCGGCGGTCATCAGGCCGACGGCCGAGGCCGGGTCGGTGACCTGGTCGTAGCGCGGGAGCCCGGGTTGGTCGGGAACGACCACGGTGGTCACCCCGGCGGTGTCCATGGCCCGGCGAACGGCGGCCACCTCCTCGGGCGTGGTGTCCGCGGCGGTGAGCGACTGGGCCGAGCTGACGGCGATGACCCGCAGTCCCTCGGCGTCGTCCCCCTGGCGGGCGGGGACCGACCCGGGCCCGGCGCCGCCGACCACCGCCCAGTGCATGCCCCCCACCGCCTGCCAGGTCAGCACGCCCTGGACGCCGGAGAAGGGGACGGGGTAGGCGAGGACCACC
>Ga0181519_10000549_pt1 | contig 34236 bp, 35 predicted proteins | sample PEATcosm2014_Bin_26_FD_121102 | JGI IMG/M metagenome (GOLD analysis project Ga0181519, IMG submission 121102) | Peatland microbial communities from MTU Mesocosm Facility, Houghton, MI, USA - PEATcosm2014_Bin02_10_metaG | ecosystem: Environmental > Terrestrial > Soil > Wetlands > Peat | place...
ATATTCAGCGGATAGGCCAGCGTCGAAACCCAGGTTTCGAGCGAGAACATCGCCGTCAATCCCATCAGCGCGCCAACCAGCGTAACCAGCGGCACCTTGTTGCGATGAAAGCCGATAGCCTCCGCCGCCTCTTCCACCGGGTAGGGCGTATAGCAGTCCATGCGCCGCCAGCCGTCCTGGCGCGCCTGTTGCGCGGCCCGCACCAGATCGCTCGGCGTATCGAATTCGGCCAGCAGGCCGTAGGTTCCCTCGCGTGGGGGCATGTTAGTCTCCAGCCTCCGCTACCTTCTTCGGCGTAATCTTTGCACTCGGCAACATCATCTTGATCTCGGACATCGGAATCATGGGCAGGAAGCGCACAAACAGCAGGAAGAGCGCCGTGAACAGCCCCAGCGTGCCTACATAGGTCATGTAATCCCACTTGGTCGCGCGGTACGTTCCCCAGGACGAGGGCAAAAAGTCGCGGTAGAGGCTGGTCACAACGATAACGAAGCGCTCAAACCACATACCGATATTCACCACAATCGAGATGAAGAACATGAAGCTGATGTTGGTGCGCAACTTGCGCGACCACAGCGTGGTCAGCGGAATCGCCAGATTGCAGGTGATCAGCACCCAGTACGACCAGCCCATCGGCCCGAACATGCGGTTCCACATCATGAAGGCTTCCCAGTGCGAGGCCGAGTACCAGGCCATGAAGACTTCCATTCCGTATCCGTAGGCCACAATGAAGCCCGTCGCCAGCATCACCTTGCCCATATTGTCGATATGGCGATCGGTGACCAGCCCTTCCAGGTGATAGAACTTGCGCAGCGGAATGGCCAGCGTCAGCACCATCGCAAAGCCCGAATAGATTGCGCCGGCCACAAAGTACGGCGGGAAGATCGTCGTATGCCATCCCGGCAATACCGCGACCGCGAAATCAAAGCTGATGACCGTATGGACAGAGAGGACAAGGGGCGTCGCCAGACCAGCCAGCAGCAGCGATGCTGTTTCATAACGCATCCAGTGCCGCACCGAGCCGCGCCATCCGAGCGAAACCAGCCCGTAGCCGAACTGCGCCAGCTTGGTCTGCGCCCTATCGCGCATCGTGCCGAAATCCGGAATCATGCCGATGTACCAGAAGACCACCGAGATTGTTGCGTAGGTCGAGACCGCAAAGACGTCCCACAGCAGCGGGGAGCGGAACTGCGGCCAGACGTTCATCGTGTTCGGATACGGCAAGAGCCAAAAGCCCAGCCACGGGCGGCCAATGTGGATCAGCGGAAACAACCCCGCGCAAACCACGGCAAAGATGGTCATTGCCTCGGCAAATCTGTTGATCGAGTTGCGCCAGCCCTGCTTGAACAAGAGCAAAATCGCCGAGATCAGCGTGCCGGCGTGGCCGATGCCGATCCACCAGACGAAGTTGATGATCGCGAATCCCCAGGCGACCGGCTGCGTGACTGCCCAGATGCCAGTGCCTTTGAGGAAGAGCCAGGTCACGGCCACCAGCAGCAGCGTCGCCACCGCGCCACCCACGCTGAAGATCGCAAACCAGCCCAGCGGCGTATCCGGCGTCAGCACGATGCCGGCGATCTTCTGGGTGACCGAGAGAAACGTCTGCCCGGGGGCAAGGACTCTGAACTCTCCGGTCGCCGGGTCGATCTCTTGAAGGCGCTTCGCCTCGTCAGTTTTCAGGTCGTTCTCTGCCATCCTGGCCTCTCAACCCTTGGCCGGCATGTGTTCCGCCGGCGCGTCTTGCAATTCAGAATTCGGATTCAACACCGCCGCTACATACTTGGTGCGCGGACGGGTATTCAGATCGGCCAGCACCTGGTAGCTGCGCTCATCGCTTTGCAGCTTGGCAACCTTGCTGCTCTTGTCGTTCAGGTTGCCAAACGAGATCGCCGAAGCCGGGCAGGCCTGCTGGCAGGCCGTCACCACTTCGCCATCGCGAATCGCGCGGTTTTTCTTGTCTGCCTCGATGCGGGCAGCGGTAATCCGCTGCAAACAGTAGCTGCACTTTTCCATCACGCCGCGTGAGCGGACCGAAACATCGGGATTGCGCAGCAGCTTGAGGCTCTCCGTCTCGAAATCCGAGTAGAGCAGGAAGTTGTACCGCCGCACCTTGTACGGGCAGTTGTTCGAGCAATAGCGGGTGCCCACGCAGCGGTTGTAGACCATGGTATTCAGGCCTTCCGGCGTGTGCACGGTAGCGCCCACCGGGCAAACCTGCTCGCAGGGAGCGTTCTCGCAGTGCTGGCAGGCCATCGGCTGGAAGTGGGCACGCGGCGCAGCCAGATCGCCCTCGAAATAGGTGTCGATGCGCAGCCACTGCATATTGCGGCCAATCCGCACCTGCTCCTTGCCGACGACGGCGATGTTGTTCTCTGCATAACAGCTCACGATGCAGGCGTTGCAGCCGACGCAACTGTTCATGTCGATCGACATGCCCCAGGCATTTTCCTTGTAATCCCAGTTCGGAAAGAGCGTCTCGTCGCGGTTGGTCTTCTCGCGGCCCTCGCCCTCGAAGGCGAAGTTCGGATTCTTCTTATACTCGTCCAGTGTCGCGTAGCGGATGATGCCGCGCTCGCCAATCGCCTCATCGGCTTCGAGCGAGTTATTGCCGTTGCCCTGCTGCCCAAAGCGCTCGCCGCGATGATCCTGGTAGTGGCTCTTGGTAATCGCCACGCCCCACTTGCCATCCAGCTTCTTCAGCGTTCCGGTCGTATAGAACGGCGCATCCGAGGTGCGAATCAGGTACGCATTAAAGCCCGCGCCGCCGGCAACCCGGCCCGTCTGCCGCCCATAACCCAGGTACACCGTGACTGAATTGTCGGGATGCCCAGGGACCACGATCACCGGCGCATTCACCTTGCGGCCCTGCACTGAAAGCTCGACAATATCGTCTTCTTCGAGACCGAGGCGGGTGAGAGTCGCGCCGGAGACCAATGCGGCATTGTCCCAGCTCAGGTTGGTCACCGGCTTGGGCAACTCCTGCAACCAGCCGACGTTCGCCCAACGGCCGTCATAGATATTTGGGTCGGGGCGGAAGATGATTTCGATAGAGTCTTTTGATGAGGGCGCGGGTACCTTACCAAGAGCAATCTTGAAGGCAGAAGGAGCCAAATTGACAGGTGCACAGGTCTCATACTCAAGCCAACCCTGATGCAGGGTCTTGCGCCAGGCCTGCTCGAAGTCGCGGCAGTGCTCCAGACTGGGCTTCCATGTTTCGCGCACTGCCTCATACGCGCTCAGCGAAGGCTCATCCAAGAGAGTTTGGAAAATGTCATGCGCCGTCTTGCCGCCATAGAGCGGATCAATCATCGGCTGAATGATGGAAGCAGTTCCGTAATATGAACGCGCATCTGACCATGATTCCAAAAAGTGCGCGGCAGGAATATGCCAGTCAGCAATTGAACCGGTCTCATCCAGATGCGAACCGAGATGCGCCACCAACTTCGCTTTGTTCAGAGCAGAGGCAAACTCAAGATCCGCAGGAGCGGAATAGATTGGATTGACATTCAGAATGACCAGCCAATCCACCTTGCCCGCATTCAAATCCGCAACTAGAGATTTAATATCCGCATACTGGCTTGATGGCAACGGAAGCGCTGCGTCCGGGATGTTCAAGACTGTCTTGCCCAAGTTCTCCAGAGCATTATTGATCGCCAAAGCCAGAGCCGCGACCGAAGCATCTTGATACAGCCCCGGGATCACCACGCTCTTGCCCGCATGAGCCTTCAAATCCTTTACCAGCGCGGCAAGAAACTTCTTCTGTTCGTCAGTCCAAGCATAAGCCGGGGCAGGGTTGTCGGTTGGACCCACCTCCGCATAAATCGCCGCCGCTAACGCCGGAATCTCGCTGGCACGCAGGCCGAGGCGGTGTTCCGCCTTCATGCCGGTAGTCGTCGGTGTCGATTCAATCGAATACAGGCGATTCAGCTTTGAAGGATCTTTACGCCGCTCGGCATACTCGCGAACCAGCTTATGAAAACCCGGATAACTTGCGCCGGAGAGGAAGTCCGCATCGAGCGAAACAATCACATCGGCTTGCGAGAGGTCATACTGAACGCTAAGCCCATTCTCCAGCGAGGTCCCAGCGACCGCAGGATCATACTGAACGAGAGCCGCCTTCGGGTAAGCCTTCTGAACTTCGCTCCACTGCCTAGCCAAGGTCGGCGAGGTAATCGTCGAACTCAGGAAGTAGATTCCCGTTCCGTCCTTCGACGCAGCAGCCTTCAGCCGCAGCTCCTGCGCAAACTCCGCCCACTCGCGGCGCTCGCCGCGATAGGTGGCGAACTGCGACCGGTCGGGGTCATAGAGATCGAGCAGCGTTCCCTGCGTGAACGGGTCCGAAGAGCCGAGATTGTAGGGATGCTCGGGGTTGCCGTCGATCTTGATGGGGCGGAACTGGTCGCTCTTGACGAGCAATGGCACCGCGCCGGTGACAAACGGGTGCGCGGTGGCAAAGTACATCGGCTTGCCCAGAATCAGGTCTTCCGGCGCCTTGACGTAGGGATAGATCGGCTCATCAGGCTGCTTGGTGCAACCGGCGAGCCCAGCGAGAGCCATCGACGCGCCCATCAACTTCATGAAGCCGCGCCGCGAGACCGGATCGACCCACTCCTGCGCGGCAGATGGAAATTCCTTCTCGACCGCCGCCTGAAACTCTGCCGTGCCGGCCAGCTCGTCCACCGAGCGCCAGTATCTCTTCCCCTTGACGGACTTCAGATCCTCGCGCACCTGGGCGAGAGTCATGGTCGGAGTTGCCGCCGCATTGCTCTGCTTCTCATTCATCTGTTGCTCACTCGTCGGACGATTCATCGGTGGCAGACCTCGCAACTGGTCAGCTCTTTCGGAGTGCGAATCTTGTAGTGATCCACCAGGAACTTGCCCAACTCATCCTGGCTGGTGAATTTTTCGTATGGCAACCGAATCGCCATTGAAGCCATAACCACATCTCCAGCGACACCGCGCCGTCCTATCGCCGGAAGCTCAAGCGATGCGATCTGAATTGCATCCCGCGAAGGATCCTTCGTCGTGCAATTCACGCTCTGCGCCGTTGGCACGCCGCTCTTCTCATCGCCCACCGCGCACCAGACCGGGCGATCTTCCGCCGGCGCTTCCCAGGCCATGTTGTAAATCTCGCTGGTCGGACGGAGATTCTTCTGCGGCTTGCGGTGGCAGTCCAGGCACCACTCCATCTGCAGGCTGTTCTGCGCATACATCAGCGGCATCTGGTCCACGCGCCCGTGACAGCTTGCGCAGCCCAAACCCTTGTTCACATGAATTTCGTGGCTGAAATAGACAAAATCAGGAAGGTCGTGAACTTTCGTCCAAGGGATCGATTCGCCCGTCGCCCAGCTCTTGCGCACCGGCTCAAGCAATGCAGCGTTGGTCCAGATCTGCGCATGACAGTTCATGCAGGTCTTGGTCGGCGGGATGCCCGCATAGCTCGACCGTTCGACCGTTACATGACAGTACTGGCACTGCACGCCCAGTCCCTGCACATGGTGCTTGTGGCTGAAAGGCACCGGCTGGTCCGCCCTCTGGCCCTGCCGGGTTACCCACGGCGAACGCTGCAATTCGTCCAGCGTTACCCCCAGGCCGATCACAATCAGCCCCGTCAACACCAGGCTCATGCGAGCCAAAGCATTGGAGCTGCGATCAAATATCTGCGCCATGCATGCTTTCCCAGTACCTGTTCAAGGTTGTGTCAAATGTGCGCGCTGTGTCAGCGGTCACACAGGTTGTGTTCAAAACCGAATCTTGGGCAAAAAAAGATGGGGAGACGCAAGTCCCCGAAAGATCAATACTACAGCCTGACATTGGGGCAGGACCACATTGCGCGACGATTTCTTGTGCAAAATCTTGTCGCGTACCATTTTGCAACCCGCTGAAAAGAAAACCCCTTGTGATTAGTCCCAATTCAGGCGTAACACCACCGACCCCCATTGACTGGTGTACCGGAGAGTGAGATGTTTGTCCCAAAAATAACACGCCGGTCCCTGCTTCGGCCATTGTTACCCGGCGGACCTCCATCCCGCCCGCAATGTCTGGCTTCTTGAACCGGCCTGTTCCAATTTGGAATCTGCGCAATGCCTCTCGTCCGGCGCCAGAGCAGCTCTTACTGCCTCGGCTCGGTATATGTTTCAGCAAAGGACTCATCGGGCGAAGACGACGGCCAGCCGACCATCACCAGGAATACATCCAGCACAAACAGGGCAATCGCAATGTCGTTGAACAGCGTTGCCTGCGCCAGATCTGGCCACAACTGGTTTGCCGCCCAGAAAAGAAACGCAATCGCCAGCAGGACGGCCTTCAACACCTCTCGCCATGCCGGCCGGTGAGCCGACTGGTAGCCCAGATATGCAACAGCGATCATCGCCAATGGGAATGCGGCCAGCACATCATGTGCGCGCGCAGGGAACAGCCCGGGAATGGCATCCCACACCAGCAGCACTCCAACACTGGCCAGCGTAAGTACACCAAGCACTACAGGGAATGCACGGTGTGCATAGTCAAGACGTTTGTACATGCGCTATTGTGGCTCATCCATCAAAAAGATGCCGTAAAGACCAAATCGAATGTCTCAATATGCGAAGCAAACAGATCTACCTGGGAGTATGGATTTCAGCCCCCCCCCGGGGAACACAGCCTGAATCGGGCCGCTGCCGCATTCGCCGGAACAGGCCGCAAACAGATTCTCGACACGAATCACCCCCGCGCCCGCGCTTGTGTAAGCTCTCGTAACCTAGCGATGCTTTAGAATTCATTTGGGCGGTTTAACCGATTGCCCTCTGCGAACAATTTTTCCCAGCACGGACCTGTCGTAGCCGACATGATCCGTAGGTCTCTCTTTTCACCGGAAAGCTCGGAAGGAAATGACCATGAAGTACGCGGGTTTGCTCGTCATGCCGGCTGGATTTTTTCTTACCATCGCCGCCATCCTCTTATTCCCTGCCCCTGCGCCGCGCGCCGCCTTTGTCTTCTGCGGGCTTGGGGTGGAAGCCCTCGGCCTCACCGTCGCCGTCCGCGGCCACATGGAGTTGCGCGGAGGCCGCGCCAATGACTGACGCCCTCTTCGTGCTCACCCTTGCCCTGCTGCTTCTTTCTCCACTAGCCATTGCTGGCGTTGCGCTCATTAATACCGGCCTGGGCCGTTCGCGCTCCGCTGCGCAATCGCTGCTCGGCTGTCTTGCTATCCTCGCCGTCACTGCCGTGGTCTTTGCCATCCTCGGCGCATCACTCACTGGCTCGGCAGGCGGCCCGTCCTTCTCCTTTTGGATCTCCGGCAAGCCCTGGAGTTTCATCGGCGCCGCGCCGCTCTTCCTCGCGGGACTTGATACAGCCCAGCCGCAGGCACAACTCGCGCTGCTCGCTGAGTTCTTTGCTGTCGCACTCGCCGGCCTCATCGCCTGGGGTTCGGGCGCGGATCGCCTCCGCCTCTCTGCGGGCATCGCCATTGCGGCCGTCCTCGCTGCCGTCGTCTTCCCCCTGCTTGCTCACTGGATCTGGGCCGGTGGCTGGCTCGCGCAGTTAGGCGACCACTTCGGCCTCGGCGCGGGCTTTCAAGACCCCGGCGGAGCAGCCACCATTCACGCCCTCGGCGGCATCAGCGCACTCGCCATCATCTGGATCACCGGCTCCCGCAAGGGAAAATTTCCCAAAGAAGGCCTCTCGACTGCGATGCCTGGCCACAACGCCGTCTATGTGCTCTTCGGCAGCCTGCTCTCGTTTATCGGCTGGATGGCCTTCAACCTCTCCGGCGCGATCCTCTGGCTGCACACGCCCGCATCCGCTCTCGCAGCAACCGCTATCAACACCCTGCTTTCCGCCTCGGCCGCGGTTATCGCAACCTTCGTCGTCACCCGCATCCGCTTCGGCAAGCCCGACGCCAGCCTCTGCGCCAATGGCTGGCTCTGCGGGCTGGTCGCCTCCAGCGCCTCCGCGGCTCTCGTCCCGCCCGCTGCGGCGCTCTTCATCGGACTCGTCGCCGGCATTGCCACGCCGCTGCTCGTCGAGCTCTTCGAGCTGGCTCTCTCCATCGACGACCCCACCGGCGCAGTCACTGTCCACGCCATCGGCGCGCTCTGGGGACTCTTCGCAGCCGGACTCTTCAGCAGCAACATCGGCCAGTTCACCGCCCAGCTTGTCGGTATCAGCGCCCTGCTCGGCTTTTTCTTTCCACTGATCTATTTACTCTTCGGGATTCTCAACCGCTTCGTCGCCTTCCGCGTCAACCCCGACGGCGAGCGCATCGGCATGGATCTCGACGAACTCGGTGGCGGCGCCTACCCGGAATTCGTGATTCATCGGGACGAGTCTTACCGCTGATTCTTCGCTGAGTCCTAAATGTCGGCTCGTTTCGATTGGCTGCTTCACAGAAACTGTGGGCGATTTTGGGGATTTCTGTAACTGATTGAATTTGGATTGGTTAGGAAGGGGTTCGACGGGACACAGTGGCACAGTTCCTGTGTATCTGTGGACTTTTCTTGGTTTAAGTTATTGAATTCAGGGTGGTTCCCGGCTTCCACAGTTTCACAGCCGGGATTTTTTTGCCGTGCCTGTTTGAGACTCCATTTGGTATTAGATAAGTATTTTAAGTTGAATCATTTGCGCTGATCGCCGTAGCGAGAAAACTGGACATCTACGCAGAGTTTTTTCATCAAAACTGCCTGTTTTTCGGCTGAAATTGCTTCGAAATTGGCGAAATTTGAGTCAATTTGCCTCGGTGCAGTTGTCAGCTATCAGCTATTAGTTATCGGGGAACTGCCGGCAGTGGTGCTCTCTATTTGGCAGTTTGCGCCCTGTGCTGGTAAATATCTGCAAACTCCACCTCCGGTGCGGTTGAGTGCTCGCTCTTCGCTTGCGTTGGGTTCGCGCTTTACTGCTTTTTGCAGGGAAAAGCGCAAGAATGCGGCATCCGGCACCCGGCTTGGCCCTTGCGACGATTCAGTCTTGATTGTGGAGTGAATTGTGGAGTAGAGTCCACATATGGAAACCATTCAGGTGGTTCTCGACAAAGAACTGTTGATTGCCGCGGACAACGCGGCGCGCCAGAGCAAGCAGAATCGCTCGCAGTTGGTGCGCGAGGCGCTGCGGGAACACCTGCTACGGCTGGAGTTGCAGGCGCGCGAAGAACGCGACCGCGAGGGCTACGCGGCCAAGCCGCAGACACTCGACGAATCAGCGGCGTGGGAGATGGAGGCCGCGTGGCCGCAGCGATAGCGCGGGGAGATGTGCGGCTGGTCAGCTTCAATCCTCCGGACAAGAGCAGGCCGGTAGTGGTGCTCACGCGCGACAGCGCCATTCGCTACCTGGCAACAGTTACGGTTGCGTCGATTACCTCGACGATTCGCGGTGTGCCTTCTGAGGTTGTGCTGGATGCGAAGGACGGGATGAAGACTCCCTGCGCGGTAAACCTGCACAATGCGGTTACGATCTCGCAGGAGCGGCTGGGCAAGCGCGTTGCCAAGCTGAGTCCGGCGCGCTTAGATGAGATTTGCGCGGCGCTGGCTTTTTCGCTGGGATGCGATACAGCCCGGCATTAATCGCGGCGCGCACAAGTAGCGCCGGTCTCCAGACCGGCTGTCGTGTCGGCGTCTCGCCCGCACCCACCCATTCGACCGGATGCCCAAAGCCGGGGTCTCCACGGACATCTCTTCGTCCGAGGGGCGGAGATCCCTCGCGCCTGGAGACCTGGGAAAGCTACCCCCCGAGCTGTCGTCCTGAGCAAAGCGAAGGACCCGCGTTTGTTTCTCTCTCCATCCCAAGCAACCAAAGCAAAGAGCCGCGAGTTGAACGACCCGCATTTTCGCTCATCGGCTTGAATACTCGGTAGCTCGAAGTAGAGAACGGAGGGAGCAGGGGGCTTCAGACCCCTGACTGGGATGGCATAACCGTCGGCCTTTAGGCCCGGCGGTAGGGCTGATTGGCTTCGTCGCGGCGAGTTGGGGTTCGTGCTTGCCCACCCTTCGCAAGAAAAAAGCGAAGAAAGGGCACCCGGCCGCTCAGCCTTTGACGAACCGAGAAATCGGGATCATCTTCGCTGGATGAAGGAAAGGAGGGATCTCGGAGCTGTTCCTATCACAGAACCTATCGAGCACCACGCGTCTGCCGGTCCAGTAGGCGACCTCAATAAATGCTGTGGCCTCATGTGCAGTGGCCTCATGCGCCTTCCTTACGTTGCTAGCTGCCTGATTTAGGTCACACTCAAAGTCTTCCTTGCGTTTGGTCCCAAGCTCTGCTGATGAAAGTACCTGCTCCAACTCGTGCATTAAGCCATCCTGGTACATCGCTGAGGCCATCCCGCCATTTGTGTTTTGGTCCAATCCCATGTGTAGGCGTCCAATTTTTTTGCGCTGTCCGTAGAGAAAGCCGAGGAATGCTTTCGAGGGCATAAGCCCCTCGCTTTCTAAATTCTCACGAAGTAGTCTCAAGAATGTCGAATCATATGTCCGAATCAATTCAATGCCTCGCTCGTGCCAGTACTCAGCCGTCTCACTTGTGAATTTCGGATCTATTGCATACGCTAGCTTTGTAAAATGCCCTAGGACGCCTGTAATGGTCTCCCATATCTCTCGGAAATCCTCATCGCGCATACTGTAACCGATGAAGATGAACGTCTTAGTGGCCATCAGGTCTTTTAGCTTATTGAAGATCAGCGGATTCTTCGAAAGACACATGTCATAATCTGATTGGGTCGCGACGATTGAATACGGTCGCGTAATGCAGCCATGCACCTTGAGCACTTGCCGCTTTTTGTCATCCCAAAAAGCCAAGTCTCGGTCCTCCACAATCGGGACTAGCACATCCATTTCCCTCTCCAAAATTGGATCCCAATTTGTAGTAACAATCCGATTGAAGTACGGAATCGCCGCAAGTGAAGAACCTACGGATCGGGCCACAAAGTTCGGCTCTCCGGGTGAACAGAAATACTCGATGTATGAGATTGCCTCCCGGATCAAACGGTTGTGTCGTCCCCCATCAAGTTGGTCGCAAAAGTATTGCATCAACTTCGGAAATGACGGAGTTGGGCCCTTTTCAGGATAAGCCGACTCCGTCTTGATCTTCGCGTAGAAACCACCGTCGCGGTGGTACCGTTCAGTGGTACTTCCAGCTCCGACGAATACGACACACGATTGGCCAATAATGTCGGAACGCAAGCGAGCAACTAATGAATTACCGATATCACGCTCGGAGTCTTTCGACCCCTTGTGGGTGGGCTTTCTCACAGTCACCTCTCTACGTGAATACAATCATACGAACTATAGAACGGTCCATTCACTCAGCCAAACGTGCACATGAATGGCAAATATCCTTGTCGGCGGGTAGCCCAGGTCTGCGGGATTATAGAAACTGGGCGTCCCAGAGCGCTTACGTTTGGGGGCTAGGACACCAAAGCGTTCTGTCTGGCCGCACCGCAGGTTCTCATCCGAGCGAATGTAAGACGCTGTAAGACACGACAGAAAAACTAGAAAAACCTTCAAACAATTCCTTCGCGCATTGTCCAGCCGTCGCGATACAATTTGGTCCTGGAAAAAACCTGCCCCGAATCAAGCACGCAAACTTACCTCCTGGTGTCCAGATGAGCACAAGCACTCTTGCCGCATTTTTTGAGGCCTCGCGCACTCCGATTGCGATGTGCGGCGCCGGCGTCGTGATTTTTCTGGTTGCGCTATGGGTAGCCCGGACAGATCTTGCGCAGGCTCCCGGTCTCGACAAGGTCATCGCGCTCGGCAACCTCTCTTTCGCCGTTCCGCTGGCGGTCTTTGGCGCGCTGCATGTCGTGGATGTGCAATTCGTTCTGGGCGGTGTGCCTTCGTATATGCCGTTTCGGTTGTTCTGGGCCTATTTCTTCGGCTTTGCGCAGTTGGCCGCGGCGTTGAGCATTGCCGCAAAAATTCAGGCGCGCTGGTCCGGCCTGCTCGTCGGCCTCATGTTTGTTCTATTTGTAGCTATGCTGGATTTCCCCGGAGCTCTCGCCGAACCCAAGGACAGATTTGGATGGACCTTCCTTCTCCGCGAGACGGCCTTCGCCAGCGGAGGTTGGCTGATTGCCGTCTCCGCAATGCCCGAGCGATACTCCAGCAAGCTCATTTCCAGAGGCCTCGTGCCAGTGGGCCGCGTGTTGATCGGGGTGGTCGCCCTGTTTTACGGCGTTCAGCATTTTCTGCACCCAATCGCGCGGCCCGGAGTGCCGCTGCAGGCGCTGATGCCGGAGTGGATTCCAGCCCGCCCGCTGATCGGCTACCTGACCGGCGCAATGCTTGTGGTTGCAGGAGCCTTCATCCTTCTAAACAAAAAAACGCGCCTTGCGGCCACCTGCCTCGGCGGCTGGATTCTGCTGCTGGTCGTCTTCATCTATGGGCCGATCCTGGTCTGGTCGCTCGCCGACCCGAGCATCGGCACCAAGATAGAGGGCATCAACTACTTTGCCGACACGCTGCTCTTTGGCGGAGCGATTCTCGCGCTGGCCAGCGCTACGCCACGCACGGATTAATTTGTTTGGAGACGTCTTTCCTGTCGCAAGGCTGTGAAATGCAGGTCCTTCGACTCCGCTGAAGTACGCTTCGCTCAGGAGGACACCTCATCATTAGGAACCTGTTCGAGAGAGACACTCGGGGGGACCACAAGTCCAACTCCGCTAGAGCGGTTCTCCAATAGGTGTGCCCTTGCTAGCGCAGTGCAAGGTGACTTTTTCTTGAGGAAAAAGCCACTCAGCGGTAGTGGTTCCGGGGTATAGCAATTGGAGAACCGCTCTAGCAGCGCTGGCCCTACCCCACCGCAGGGGTCACAGGTGGTTATGCGAACTCCCACTTCCGCGCCGCTCTGCGCGCGATGAGAAAGAGCACCACCGCAACCGCCAATAGAACGCCAACCTGGGGCAGAATTTCGGCAATCGGCAGATCGCGCCAGAAGACCTTGGTGAAGCCGTCAATCGCCCAGGCGTTGATGGTGAACAGGCCCGCCTTCTGGATTGATTCGGGCATGAAGTAGCGCGGAAACATGCTGCCGCCAATGGACGACATCATCAGAATCACCAGCGTTGAGAGCGCGCCCAACTGTGCGCGCGTCTTGCAGATGCTGGCCAGCAGAATTCCAAAGGCTGCTATCGCCACAGCTGTCGAAAGCCCCATCACCACAAAGCCGCCCAGATGCCCAACCAGATCGACCTTGAAAATCATCTGCGCCCAGACGAACATCACCGCGAGTTGCAGGAACGCCAGCAGCGTGTTGAAGAGCAACTTGCCCGCCAGCAGGGTTGTCATCGTCACCCGCGAGGCCAGCACGCGCTCCAGCGCGCCGCTTTCTTGTTCATCCAGCAGCGCCCCCGCTGCCCCGCTCGCGGTAAACATCAGGAACATGACGCCGATCGCCGCGGCATAGTACGAAATCATGGAGTGATGGCTGCTGTCTCCGAGCACGGCGCGCGAGTTGACCGGAATGATTCCGCCCCCGCCACCGAATGGCTCGCTGCTAGTGGCAGAAGAGGGCGTGGCTTGTCCGTTCTGGGGTCCGTCTTTTTCGATCTGGCGTAGCCGGTCCAGATTCGCGTCCATCACCTTGCGCTGCTCCGGCGTGAGCCCGCCGATGAACTGGCCGGTGTACTTCATGCCCAGCTCGGCCATATCCACCGGCATCGCGGTCATCGCCGCCTTTTGCAAGAGGCCAGCCACCATCTGCGGCGCGATCATGTCGCTGGAGTCATTGAGTAGTTGAATCTGCGGCGCGGCGTTGCCCGAGTTATCAGGACCGAATGAAATCGGGTGCGCGCCAAAGCCTTTGGGAATGATCAGCGCCACCGGGGCATCGCCCGCCTTGACCGCGGCCTCCGCTGTGGCCGCCGTGTAATCGGGCTGCTGGGGCGCGGATTTGTTTTTCGGCTCGGGCCGGGTGCTGATCCAGATCGCTCCTTCGCGTCCCAATCCAGCCGCCAGATCACGCGAGGCGCGGCTCTGGTCTTCATCCACCAGAATCACGTGGATCTTCGACATGCCGTTACCCGACCCGCCAAAGATCACGGCAAAGATGGTAAAGAACGAGAGGGGCAGAACGAAACTCAGCGCCAGCGCGGCCCGGTCGCGGCGCAGGGCAATCAGCGCGGTGCGTGCAATGGAGAAGATCAATCGCGTAACTCCCTTCCCGTCAGGTGCAGAAATACAGACTCCAGATTTGGCCGACGTAGCGATACATCCACCAGCGCGAGGCCGGAGTTCGCAGCGTCTTCGAGCAATCCGGCAATCTGTGTCGGATGTTCCAGCGTGAACTCCGCCGTACCTTCCACCAGCCGCCCTTTGTGCCGCTCTACCCACGCGCTGATCGCCGCCGAGTCGCCATCCAGCCGCGCACGCACCTGATTTGATGAGCCGAAAGAGCGCTGCACCAGTTCTTCATTCGTTCCCAGCGCGATTATCCGGCCATGATCGACAATCGCCACGCGGTCGCAGAGCCGCTCCGCCTCTTCCATGTAATGGGTTGTATAAATTATCGAAGTCCCTTCGGCGCGCAGGGCCTCAATCATCTCGAAAATCCGGTTGCGCGACTGCGGATCGACGCCCACCGTCGGCTCGTCCATCAAAACAACTTTGGGCCGGTGTAGAATTCCCGCCGCCATATTGAGCCGGCGCTTCATGCCGCCGGAAAGCTGGCCCACCAGATCGTTGGCGCGATCTTCGAGCGCTGCCCACTTGAGGCACCACGCCACGGCCTCCCTCAGCTTTGCGCCGGCGAGTCCGTGATAGCGGCCAAAGGCCCCTAGATTCTCTCTGCAGCTCAACCGCGGATAGAGCGCCAGCTCCTGCGGAACCCATCCCAACGCTTCGCGGGCCTCGGTGCTGCCGGCCTTGTAGCCGAAAATCGCAACGCTGCCGCCTTCGGGAATCACCCGGCCTACAATCGCGCGGATCAGGGTGCTCTTGCCCGCACCATTCGGCCCCAGAAGGCCGAGGCACTCACCGGCGTACAGCTCTAAAGAGATGCCGTCAACCGCTGTTAGCGCGCCGAAGCGCTTGACGAGCGCGTTCACCGCGAGCGGGGTGCGTGAAAGATCGCTCGGCGAAGCGATTTCGTTGGAGGGGATTTCCTTGATCTCGGTGGAAGGCACTCGGCAATCTCCTGAATCGCGCAACCGGTTTGAATGCAGGAAAAATTGGCTATTCGGAAGGATATACGCAGTGTGAGGCAATTTGTTGCATGAAAAATCGAAGAATGCCGTTCTGGGCTTGAATTACTCCCCGATTGCTTCCTCATCCAGATTTTCCAGCGCTGCCAGCGCTTCTTCTGGCACATCCCACTGGCGCAGGATTTTGTAGATGACTCCGGTTGAAAAGCCCGCCGTTACCAGCCGCCGCATTACACGCGCGGTTTCTTTTTCGTTCTCCGGCTTGCGGATGCGTTTGCGCTCCAGATGCTCGCGCGCCAGCGCCTCTTCGTTGGTCGCGCCATAGCGGGCGTCGAGAGTCTCGGCAATCAGGGTCTCGTGGACGCCTTTTTGCTTGAGATCCTGCTTGACGCGTCGTACGCCCAGCTTCTCGTTCTCCTGCCGGAGCCGCGCATAGGTCTCGGCAAAGGCTACATCGTCGAGGTAGCCGTACTCTTTTAGCCGCGCCAGCACCGTCTCGATTCGCTCTGTGCCGGAGGCCTCCGGCTCGACGCGCGTCTTCATCAGCCGCCGCAGTTCGGCCTCGGTCCGCATCCGCCGCCCCAGCGCTTTGACGCCGTAGTCAAACAATCCCGCCGCGTCGAGAAACGGGCGGGGCTTCGCGGATTTGCGGCCGAAGGGCATGGGTTCAGTCCAGAGGAATCAGCAGATTGAATTTGCGCGTCCGCTTCCAACGATAGTGGATGAAATCGCGGTCGAGGGTAAGAATATCGCCGGCGCCTAGCTCATCCGCCATCTGGATCAGGCAGGCGTCCGCGAAGTCGCAGGGCGTATCGCGATATTTATCCATCAGCCTCTTTACACTCCTGAAACCATTGCCGAGGTGGAAGGGGATCTCAAGCGCCCCCTGCTCAAGAGATGTGAAAATAGCGTCTACCGCGGCGCTGGCGTGGCCCAGCAGATGCAAGGCCTCCGCAATACAGGCCTCGCATGTCACCAGCTGACTATCGAACTCCTGATAAAACTTAACGCAGCGACGGTGAGCAGCTTCGCGCCGGTTATAGAGCGCCACAAAGAAGCTGGCGTCAACAAGCGTCGGGATCACTTTGCGGGGTCCGCCGGCGGGATCCAGCCCTTGCCCATGCTCTTTCTGCCGAAGTCTTCCATATGTTTCTTGTTCGTGGCCAGATCACCTGGTCCAAAATCAACGCAACCGATTCCAACGAGCCTTGGACGCTTTCGAGCCGGGTGCTGTTTCTCGACGAGTTGAATTCCCTGGCGAATCACCTCGGATGTGGTCATGCCACTGCGGCGCAACCGGTCCAGCGCCGCCTGCGTTTCCTCGTCTAGCCTAGCCTGTACGCTCGTCGTCATAGGGGGAGTGTACTACAAAATTCGGTTTTGTAGTACACGATGACTCGTCGCGCTGTTCATTTAATAGTTTCCTCAGGGGCTGAAGCCCGGTGTCGATTTTGAAGCATTTGCGGCACGGCTGAAGCCGTGCCCTTTCAAAGCGCGACGATGCAAGCAACTCTCGTCCTTAGTCCCTAATCACTGTCCACTGCTCACTGTGCGCTGCTTTTCGTCCACTGATCGACCCAATCGTTCACCGTCTTGTACCACAGCCGCGAGTTCTGTGGCTTCAGCACCCAGTGGCCTTCGTCGGGGAAATACAGCATCTTTGACGGCACCTTCAAACGTTGCAATGTAGTGAAAAGCTGGAAGCCCTCCGAAACATCGAGGCGGTAATCAAGCTGCGAGTGAATCACCAGCGTCGGCGTCTTGAAGTTTTTCGCATACAGCATCGGCGCCCACTTGCGGTAGGGATTCTCGTTGTCCGGCTTGCCGTAGTAATCCCACGGCGTGCCTTTGAACTCCCACTCGTTGAACCAAAGCTCCTCGGTGCTCCCATAGGCCGACTCGGGATTGAACATCCCGTCATGCGTCACGATGCACTTGAAGCGGTCGGTATGCCCCAGCACCCAGTTGGCCATGTAGCCGCCGTAGCTTGCGCCCAGCGCGCACTCGCGCGTCTTGTCGATGAAGGGATAGCGCGCCTCGGCGGCGTTCAGCCCGGCCATCAGATCGGTATACGGCTTGCCGCCCCAGTCCCCGCTCACGCCTTCGACAAAGGTCTGCCCGTAGCCGGTTGAGCCGCGCGGATTGACCATGATGACCACATAGCCGTTGGCCGCAAACAGTTCAGGATTCCAGCGGTAGCTCCACATATCGCCCCAGGCACCCTGCGGCCCGCCGTGAATCAGAAATTTCACCGGATATTTCTTCGTCGAATCAAAGGCCGGCGGACGAATCACGAAGCCCTGCACCCGCGTGTTATCCGACGCCGTAAACCAGAAGCTCTCCATCGAGGATAGGTCCAGCTTCTCCAGCAGCGCCGAGTTCAGATTTGAGAGAGATCTCGGCTCGTACTTGCCCAGCACCGGGCCGGTTTTTGCGTTGTCGTCCATCACCAACAAGTCGGCGATCACCGCTTCGGAGGGCTGGTCTACCCGCATCAGGTTGCCGATGATGAACTCGCGCCCCGGCAGCGCCAGCGGATGAATATCACTCCATTCTCCAGCAGCCTTGCCGTAGCGGTGCAGCACATTGCCCAGCAGGTTGGTCCGGTAAATCGGCGCTTCTCCTTTTTCGCCGGAGACAAAGAAGATCGACTTCGAATCCGGATCCCAGGCAAACTCATCCACCCAGCGGTCAAAGCGGGGCAGCAGCTCACGAGTATTTTTTGCTCCGCGGTCGTAGAGCATCAGCCGGAAGCGGTCGCTTTCATACCCGCCTCGCGCCTGCGAGCGCCAGGCCAGCCATCGGCCATCCGGCGAATAGGCAGGGTTAAAGTCCCCCCCTTGCGAAGTGCTTACCTTCACCGGTTTGGCTACCGGATTGGTCAGGTCCAGCGTAAAAATATCCGCGTTCACGCTCGTCGCAGGCTCTTCCTCCAGGTTCTCGGTAAAGGCGAGTTCCTTGGAGTCCGGCGCAAAGGCGAAGCCGCCTCCGCCTGAGAGCGAGAACGGCGGAACATCATGCGGATCTCCGAGCGTCAGATCGCGAACAATCCGGCTGCCCACCGAAACCAGAAACAGATGCGAGCGCTTATCGCCTGTGTACTGATTCCAGTGCCGGTACAAGAGGTGCGTAAAGACCTGCGCCTTCACTTTGCTCGCAGCCAGCGCGGCGTCGCGGCTGGCATTGCACTTGTCCGCATCCTGATTGGGATCGGTGCTGGCCAGCGCATTATTGGCTTCGGCAGCGGCGGCGGCGGCATCGTTGGCGGCCTTTTCCGTTGCTGCCGTATCGTTGGCAGCCTCGGCGGCGGCGGCGGCATCGGCGGCAGCGTTGGCCTTTGCGGCAGCAGCGGCTAACCCAGCATTCACACTGGCTGGCGAGTACCCGCCGCAGTCGGGATAAACCGCCGAAGTAAACGCAATCGACTGACCATCCGGCGACCACAGCGCGTTGTCCACCTCGGTCGAAATCGACGTAAGCTTTCTCGGATTGGTTGTCGCGCCGGTCGACGGATTGAAATCCGCCAGCCAGATTTGCTGGCTCCCCGAGCGGCTGCTCAGAAAGAGAATCTTCTTGCCATCCGGCGCAAATTGCAGCCCAGAGTCACCCGGCTGAGTCGCCGCAACCCGCACCGCGTCTCCGCTGACAATGGGCCGGATCCACAGCTCGGCGGTCTTCGTGTTCTGGTTCAGATTCACCGTGGTCACCGAGTAGGCGATCCACTTTCCATCCAGCGAAACCGCGAAATCCCCCAAGCGCTTCATCGCCATCATGTCCTCGAAGGTCATGGGGCGCTTGCCGGAGTCGGATTGGGCGGAGCAAGTTACGCTAGGAAGAAAAGCAATAGCGAAAATGAGACAAAAGGCAAATCGGCGCATGGACTATCCTATTCGGGCGGAATATCGCTATAGCGAAACCAGGGATGATGGAGCTTGGAAGCACATCCGTCCAATTGCCGCGACGATCTGGGAGCGGCAACCTTGCTCAAAACTCAACAGGACACGGGAACCCTGGTTTCGCTAGAGTGCGTGAGGAAAAGTTTACACCGGATGGGGCATTCTTCGCTGTAAATCGGCTCCTTCCCGATTCCTCAAATCAGTCTGCGCCATGCGGCGGCTCTTCGTCGTCTAATAGGAGAAAGAGCATAATTCCTGCCTTGAGGAGTGAAATAACCGTGCGCAACCGATTCGGATCAGCAATCCTCGTGGCCGCCGCCTGCGCCCTGACCTGGGCATTGCCCGCCGCTGGGCAGGGCAAAGACTCCTTTACGCCCATGGCCCTCGACGCCGGATTTGGCCGCATGGACCTGACCGATCCCACCGTGCCCCCGGAGACCATCATCAAGCAGTTTGCCGCCAAGGAGAGCGAGTTTGAGAAGGCGCTGGACCACTACACCTTCCGCCGCGTCGTCCGCGTGCAGACCATCGGCGACGACAACAAGGTCACCGGCGAGTACTACCAGGTAGACGACGTCATCTTCGACCCCTCCGGCAAACGCACCGAAAAGGTAGTTTACGCCCCCGAGAACACGCTGCGCGATATCAGCATGTCCGTATCCGATTTCCAGGACATCCAGCACGGTCTCTTCTTCGTCCTCACCGCTGAAAACATCGCCGAGTACGACATCAAATACGTCGGCCGTCAGAAGGTCGATGAAGTCGATTGTTATGTCTTCGACGTCAGCCCCAAGACGATTCTCAAAGGCAAGCGCTATCTCGATGGCCGCATCTGGGTAGACCAGACCGACCTGCAGATTGTTGTCACCAATGGCCGCATGGTTCCCGACGACACGCGCAAAGGCAACGAAGACCTGCATCCGCCGTTCATGACCTGGCGGCAGCAGATCGACGGCCATTACTGGTTCCCGGTCTACACCAAGGGCGAGGGCTTTTTGCACTTCGCCGGCGGAAGGGGCTACATGGCCCAGGACGTGCATATCCGCGAGACGATGAAATACACCGACTACAAGCAGTTCGGGTCAACGTCGAAGATCATCTTTAATAGCAAGGATGTAACCCCGCCGGAAGATAAGCCTGATAGTCCGCCGAAGAAGTAGGGCCCGGCGCTGACTAGTTTCGTACCCCAAATCGCGCTCTTGGTACTGAAGAACTCTGCTCGACGTGCTGCTTGAAAATCAGGCCGGCTTTTGATGCGTCGCAATCCGTTCGAGAATTTCGGATAGCTTTGCAGATTCGATATCCGAAACATCGACGCCGTAAGTCTCTTTTATCTTCTCGTAGTAAACATCATTGTTTTCGTCCGCGTGAAAATCCCACAGACTTGATTCGTCTGAGATCCACGCCCATTCCAGCCCCAATACACGATCAATAAAATCGTCTGCCAGCGCCGTCTGCGCTTTGACCCGCTCTTGCGAGGCGAATTTGATTGGAACCTGAACACCGGGGCGAGGAAGCGGCTCACCCTTCTCCTTGGCCGCGGAAAACTTGATCTTCAAGTCTTGGAGCGCTTCCTCCTCGGTGTCGCCGCTGCCCGATAGATTCCAGTTCACAATGGAAAGTACATACCGGTGCAGCTTGAATCGGGGAGAACGTAGGTCGGAATCGGGGTCGGGCGTCTGCACCCGCAGATAAACCGGATAATCGGAAAGCTCCCAATCGCGCTTCCAAAAGGAAAGACACCACTTCCAGAGTGCACGGATACGATTGGTGATCCGTAAAACTCGCGTTGGCACAGCCATCGTATGATTTCCTTTGTAATTACTCGCTCACTGCTTTGTGGATCGCCAGCAATCTCTCCAGCAGCGGCTTCAGCAGCTTCAGATCCAGCGCATTGGCGCCGTCCGATTTTGCATTCGCCGGGTCGTTGTGGACTTCGAGAAACAGTCCGTCGATGCCCGCCGCAACCGCCGCCCGCGCCAGCAGCGGAATGAACTCCGGCTGACCGCCGCTCACGCCATTTGCCGCCGAGGGTTGCTGGACGGAATGCGTCCCGTCAAAGATCACCGGCGCCATCTCGCGCATCACCGGCAGCGCGCGATAGTCCACCACCAGCGTGTTGTAGCCAAAGCTGGCGCCGCGCTCGGTCAGCGAAACCCGCTCGTTGCCTGTCGAGCGCACCTTCTCGACCGGGTGCGCCATATCCCACGGCGCGACAAACTGGCCCTTCTTGATATTCACCGCGCGGCCGGTCTTGCCCGCGGCGACCAGCAGGTCGGTCTGGCGGCAGAGAAAGGCCGGAATCTGCAAGACATCGACAGCCTCGGCGACAACCTCACAATGCCCCGGCTCATGGACATCGGTCAGCACCGGCAGCCCGGTATCCTTGGCCAAGCGGCCCAGAATCCGCGTTCCCTCGACGAGTCCCGGCCCGCGAAAGCTCTTCACGCTGGTGCGGTTGGCCTTGTCGTAACTGGCCTTGAAGATGTAGGGAATGCCCAGATCGGAGGTGATGCGCTGGATTGCCTCGGCCATTGTCCTTACATGGCTTTCCGACTCGATCACGCATGGTCCTGCAATCAAAAACAGCTCACCCGCGCCCACCTGGACGGGGCCAATCTCAAAGGAAGGTCTCACGAAGCCGATTTTACTATCCGGCAGGCCAGCGTATGGCAGCTTGGGTAGCCGCGCCGCGGTTGCCGCAGGCTGCAAATCCCGCTGTTTTCAGCCGCATTAGTGCTATACTGGATGAGAAAAGGAGACCGCCATGCGTGGACGCCCGATTCAATCCGAAAAGACAATCAAGGGACGGCCGATCCAGTAAATCAGCCCGTTGCTGCTTCGGTACCTGACTGCGCAGCATTGTCTTTCTGCGGCAGATTTTTTTTTGCGGTAGCTGCAAGCAGTTCTTGATATTCCTGGAGCGCCTTGCTCCCTTTCGTAAAATCCCGCTTTGGCCGGCATGCCGCCGGAACGCCGTTCAGATACTCCAGCACAAGCCCGTGAATCTTCATTTCTGAATACTTCCCGCTGTCGGCATCCTTATTTTCTCCATCCGGAATATTCAACATCTCATCGGTAATTTCAAAGACCGGCGCGTCAAAGTACCATCCGGAGGATTCTTTTTCCGGATCGGGCTGGGTTTGATAGAAGGTGCGATCCCCTTCAAAGCTCAAGATCTGTTCGCACAGACGAACCAGATTAATATATCGCTCAAACTCAAACTTCTTGCCTGGTGTGGGAGATATTTTCTTCTGGAAATCCTGCAATATTTTGAGAATTTCTGCCTGAGTCGGCTCCTCCGCCTGCGCTTCCTTCTTCTCTGAAGCGGGTGAGGAAGGAAAGAGTACGTGGATTGAATCCGGAAGGGTAGCATCGGGCTTCAGTTGCAGAGCCAGACTCTCAAATGCGTTCCTGTCGCCGTTAAAAAATTCATGGCATTTTCTGAAAAACTCCGAGATGCAGTCGGCAAATATCTCTTCTCCAATGGATGAACGAAAGAAGATCCCTCCTTTGCTGTTATTCAGGCTCTGCTGGCGACGCCGCATCAGCAGAATCGAGGTCAACAACTGCGTATAAGCATTCTTATCCGGCTCTCTGGGAATCTCGGTCAGTTCCGCAGGCAGAGTGCTATCGGCAGCCAGCCATTGCTTCTTGAACTCTGTCCACTCCTGGTTGACGGTCTGCATCCGGCGGGCGATGGGCAGATAGTGATCCTGAACCAGCGAAATATACTCCGGCAGCAGGTGGGTCAGCATCTCCAGCCGCTCGGCGCGGCGCGTCATCTCCAACTCCCGATCCCTGGAGCGATCGGTCTCCGCTTTTTGCTGATCAGCAGCGATTTTCTCCGCTGACGCGTCGCGATTTCGTTGAATCTCTTGCAGGATGAAGGCCAGCAGCGCCAGTACGACCGGCCAGATCAGATCCTTCAAAACGGTGTAGATGGCGCGCACAGCGCCGCGCAACCGGGGCCAGCCATTCTCCTCCGCATTTTTTACAAAAAGAATTGGAGAAGTTGAAATATCCTCTGCGAATTGAACAGATGCCGCTTGCTTCGGATTGGCAACGCCTGCCGACGCCTGCCACCAGTACTGCACCTCAACCGGCATGGAAACGGCCTGGTGAGTTCCTAAACAATTCCTGGCATCGATGGTGGCGACAACACTGCCGCTTCCCGCAGCATCCAGTGTCACCGTCGAACTTCCGCGCTGCTGTTCGCAACGGTTCACCGGAATAAGGCGCGCGGTAAGCGTGCCCTTCTGGCCGGTGTTGTTCACGACCCAGGCATTGATTTGCAGAACAGCGGATCGCTCGGATCGTGCAGGCGGCGGAGCCACCGAAATTGTCAAGTCCGATACCTTGGAGCCGGATGCCGGGGTTACCGTGATTTTGGCTCGCCGCAGCGGCGGAGGCGTGGCTACCGGCGCGCTGAAATAGTTAAAAGCGCCGATTGCTGCCAGCGCCAGAAAAAATAAAATAGAGCACCAGACCCATCGACGGAGTCTCAAGCCCCATCTACCGAATACCCGGAAGGATCTTTGAGACAAGAACTCGACGAGCGCGCGAAGAGCGCTTTTATCGTCTTGTTGGTCTCCACTGCCCATCGTGCATCCACGCTAACCTGAAAGCCGCGCTCGGGCAAGAAAATTCCTTCCGCTCGGCGATGTGGGCTATCCGGCTGGTATATCTTCATACGGATTCTCTACTCGGGGGAACGCGTTCTCTCCGCAGCAGAAGAATTTTCTCTGCTGGCGAATCCTTTTTCCGAATCCTCCGCTCTTCCCCAGTAGAGCGAAATTTTCAACACCGAAAAGAGGCACGAAATGGCGGAATCCACCATCAGCATTGAAACCTGGAAGCAGTGGCAAGCAGAGGGGCGCGCGGCCCAGTTGGTCGATGTACGGTCAGCAAGGGAATTTGCGACCGTCCACATCCCCGGCGCGATCAATATCCCGCTGGAGCAGCTTGAGCTGCGCACCGCCGACCTGAACGCCAATACTCCCGTCGTGCTGGTCTGCCAGGGAGGGACCCGCGCCCGGCTAGCCTATAAGCTCCTCCAAAACCGCCGTAATGATCTCTCCGTTCTTGGCGGGGGAACGATGGCATGGCTGAAGGCCGGCAACCCAAACGTCCGCTGCACCGCCTCGCGGTGGGCCCTGGAGCGCCAGGTGCGGCTGATTGCCGGCTTGCTGGTTGCCGTGGGTGTGGCGCTTGCGTTTGCGATCTCACCACGGTGGATGATTGTGCCGGCTTTCGTCGGCTGCGGACTCACTTTTGCCGGAATCACCGATATCTGCGCCATGGGTGAAATACTGGCTCGGATGCCCTGGAACGCCCAGCGCCGCCCGGATGCCTCCGAGCCGTCGCCGCTGCCCTCGGGGTTTACTTGCGCCTGCCAACTGCTGCCACCCGGCGAAGAGCAACTTCCACAGCAGCCGTAGACGCGGAAAGCGAAGGCCAGATGGACTTTGAACAGCTCTCCAATCAGCACAAGGACGCCGTCTACCGCCAGATGGTCCGTCTCTGCGGCAATCGCGAGGACGCCGAAGATGTATTGATGGAAGCGCTGCTCAAAGCCTACCGGGGACTTGCCGGCCTCTCGGCGCCCGAGGCCTTCCGTACCTGGCTGGGGCGCATTGCCAACCGCGTCTGCTGGCAATTGAGACAAAAGGAAGCGATGCTGCCGCTTTTGCAACTCTCGGCCATGGAAGAGGATGGTCAACAGGCTGTCGATGCCGCCCCCTCCGCCGAAGATAAGGCCAGCACCGCGGAAATGAAGCTGATTTTTAAGGCGGCGCTCGACAGCCTGCCGGCGGATTACCGGGCGATTTATGAATTGCGCGCCATTGAGGAACTTTCAGGCGAGGAGACCGCCCTGCGGCTCGGCCTGTCCATCCCGGCGATGAAAAGCCGCTGGCTACGGGCTCGGAAGCTCTTCCGGGAGCGACTGGACCAAGCCTTCGCTCAACCGGTTGCACCGGGGCGCAAGTAAACAGTTTGCTGACGAAAAAAGGAGCAGGAAATGATCGAAGTCAATGTGAAGCTCACGGAAGACGTCCAATTTGAGATCGGGGCGCGCCAGCACACGCTGGTGAGCGACCAGCCGCAAGAAGCAGGCGGCAGCGATGCGGGGATGACTCCGCCGGAGCTGTTTCTCTCCGCGCTCGGTTCCTGCGCGGCTTTTTACGCCTCTGCTTATCTGAAGAAAAAAGGATTACCCCGTACCGGAGTCGCGGTGCGAGTGACAGCAGATAAGGCAGGCCCTCCCGCACGCCTCGATCATTTCGTCATCGAAGTCAAAATCCCGCTGGAGTTGAGCGAGGCGGATCGCGTGGGCCTTGACCGCTCCGTGCATCACTGTCTGATTCACACTACGATGATGCATCCGCCATCGATACAGATCGAGCTGCAAACGCCGGTTGCCGCGTAAGAGTAAACCGAAAAGAGCATCGCCGCCTCCGCGTTTTCCCGGCGCGAAAGCGGCGATCTCCTTCCCAATCGAAATCCCGTTTAGACCGGCACCTGCTGGTCCGCATGGCAAGTGGACCACTCCCAGAGCGCCCGTTCCAGCGCGTGAAGAGGAGTTGGACCCGGTAGTTCCCCCTGAGGAGCAATGACATTGCTCTCCGCCAGATGGCGGCAGAACTTCAGAAATTCCTCATAAAACTGCACGTCATGCCGCGCGTGCCCCAACGCCTCCAGCGTGCGCACGTCCAGCACCGCGTATTTCTCCGGATAGATTGTTGAAAGAATTGCCGAAGCCACGGCAATGTCGATTCCGCGCAGGCCCGTCAGAGCTTCTATCGCCAGCCGCACTGAGCTTTCCGGCGCAGCCGCCACGGCGAGCGCGCGGCGGATCTTCTCCTCGCTGTTGCCGATCAGGTAATGCACTACCCGCTCCGACTTCCAGCGGACAATCGCCTCGAGGTTGATCAGCGAGTGGTCGCCTTGGCGGATCGCCGCCCCGGCCTCAAATGCCGCTTTTTCCAGTTGACGTTCCTTTGTTCCGGCCTTCTGCCAATACTGCTCTGCCAATTCGCCCAGCTCCGCTTCTCCTGCCTGAAGCTGAAAATATGCCGCCATCGTGCTTCCTCCGTGCTTAGAGCTGTACTCCCGTTTCCGTGGCGTTTCCGGCATCGTGCCGAGTGGCCTTTTCTTGAGGAAAACGCCACTCAGCGCATGTGGTTTCGCCCTGCACCAACAGGAGAACAGCTATAAAACCAACTCACCATAGGCCCGCGAAAAAACCTTTGTCAACAGTACCGCCGGTACTTTTCAGATTCTTTTCTCAAAACCGGCCACTCGCGGGATGGAGCGCATTTTTAACCCTTGCGGTGTTAGATTGTGAATAAGCGCGAAAGTGGCGGAATTGGCAGACGCACCAGACTTAGGATCTGGCGGAGCAATCCATGAGGGTTCGAGTCCCTCCTTTCGCACCAACCACCCCTTCCCATCCCTTCTGATCCGTCTTTTTTGCGGTATGAGAGGCCCGGACGGAATGCTCGCCAAAAATCGAACCCGGCAGTTACCAAAGGTCGGGCAAGTGTACGGAAGATACCTCGTAAAGAGTTGATTTTGAAAGTTTGAGATTGACGCTCAGAGGTCATTCAATTTAACTAAGGATAGGCCGGTACGCTCTCATGGCCCCCTCCTGAGAGTTTTTCACAAAACAATTACTGCCCCATTGACTTTGCATCCAGCTACAGGAAGCGCCTGTTCGCTTTCCTTAACCGATTTGCGCGGAGCGCGCCGCAAGGCGTTTTGTCCGCTTTTGTTCCGAGGAGGTCTTTGCTTGAAATCGACACGCCGCCTGTTTCTGAAAGAGACGGGATTAGTTACCGTTGCAGCACTTTTGCCGGTTAGCGCTTTTTCCCAGGAAAGGCTGACTGCCGAGACCAATGCATTTGATCCCGAGAATCTCTCGCGCCTCGATGGGATCACTGCTGAAACCTTCGACAAATGGGTCGGATCGACCTTTCGCGTGAGCCTCGACGGGCAATCGATGGGTTCGCTTCTGCTTTCCAAAGTGGAAACAGTCGAGCCGCAAACCGACGCGTCTCTCCCTCCCGGAGCGGAGTGGATTGGCCGCAGAATTACCCCCGCCGCCGGCGTGGAGCTGACCAGCTTCCTGCTGATCTTCAAGCGCACCGGCTCGATGCTGCCCCAGCAGACCTACATGCTGGACCACAAGTGGCTGGGACGGTTTCCCTTGCTGCTGGTGCCCGCCGGAACCAAGGGAAGAACCTTGGTCGCCTCCTTTAGCGTGCTCAAGCAGAAGGCCGCAGCGTAAGAGCCAGTTCACTGCCCCAAGATCAAAACAAAAAGCAAAACACCGGGAGGCTGGTCAGCCTCCCGGTGTTTTTGTGCTTGCGGCAAATTACATGTGATCGAAGCGGTGCAGGATGTGGTCAATAATGTGGTTGGCCTTCTCAACGTGGTCGAGCGCGCGGTGTTTCAGGCCGCGAGCGAACTCGTTGTCTTCTTCCTGGTCCAGATCGTGCCAAGCGGCGTTGCCCGCCTCGCGCGCCTTGCGGAAGCGGTTCGCAGGAGTAATTTGCGCGTCGATCGGCGCGTGGTAGTGGATATCCTTGCCGTCGTCAATCGCGGCCTCTTTGATCTCGCGGATTGCGGCGTCGATCTCATCGATGGCGCTCTGGGATTCCGCGTCAATCACTTCGCTCGGCGTCAGCCGGTCGAGATATCCGCGCATCAGCCGGAGATCGGTGAGGGCGTGCGAGTAATAGGGATGCGCACCCTGTGCCTGCGCGGGCGTGGTGCTGAAAGCAAAGAGTGCTGCGAGTAGTACTGCAAAGAGCGGAAGTTTCAAATATTTCATCGTACGGCTCCTCCAGAGAGCATTTTTTAGTTTACGGGTCTGTCTGTTGCGCTCGGCGCGCCTTCACGCCAGCCAGGCCCACACTCGCTAGGACACCACACCAAGCGAAAAGTTGTAAAGCAGGGGATACGTTACGCATGGCATTTGCATGCCATTATTTCGGCGGTTTCACCAGCCCGATCAGGTTACCTTCCGGGTCGGTAAACCCGGCAACGATACTGCCGTCGGGAACCGTGTGCGGCCCGAATGCCTTCTCTCCGCCTTTGGATTCGATCAGCACCAGAGCGGCCTCAACATCCGGCACAGAGACATAAAACGTGACACGGCGGTGTTGCGCGCCCATTGCGCCAATTCCGCCGGCAATCCCGCCCTCTTCCTTGGCCACCAGCGAGTAGCCTTCCATTACGGGCATAATCTGCCATGCAAATACATCTTTATAAAAGCCTTCCAGCAGTTTCTGGTTCTCGCCGATGATCTCGAAATGTACAACCGGACTGGGCATCGCTCTTCCTCCTGGGGCACTCTTCCAGCCCACTCTACAGGCTCCACTGTGGGGAAATCCAATGAAAATCCGGTCACAATAAATATTTTCTGCAACCGTCTTGCAGAATATTACAAATTGCGATATTATTATTACAGATTGCGATAGAGCGGAGGGCTCAACCCTCCAACGCCTCTCGAAATCAGCCGCTCCCGGGCGCGTTTCTATGCCGGAGAGTGAGCTTCCGCGGCGACAAGCCGCCAACATGAAGCTGGGCGAAAAAATCCGTTACTTGCGCGAAGTCGAGGGAAGCCTCCGGGGCCTCGACCGGGCAATGAGCCAGTTGGAACTGGTGCGGGCCATTGAGTCCGAGACAGGTTCCAAGCTGAGCCAGAGCTACCTTTCGCAGATTGAAAGCGGCGCGCGGCCCCACCTCACCAACACCACACGGCAGATTCTAGCGGGTTTCTTTAAGGTGCATCCCGGCTACCTGGTCGACGACCCGGAGGGCTACACCCCCGAGCTGCAGAGCGAACTGCGTTCTCTTGAGGACAAGCTCGATCTCTGGCTGGTCGCGGGGGCGGAGCGCTTCCGGCGCGATCCGGAGCTGAAGCATGCCCTGCTCACGCTGGCGCAGAACGAGCGCTCGCGCGAGTGCCTGCTGCTGCTCGAAGCCATTCTGGAGACACCGGGGCTGATGCCGCGGCTCACCGAGGTGCTGCGGCCCAAACTTGAACCGAAAACGCGCATCCCCTCGCGAGAAAGCGGAGCGAATCAATGACCTGGGAATCCTTTTACTTCATTTGTTTCCTCGTCGGGTTGTTTATGAGCGCCTTTACGCTGCTGGGCGGCATGGGGCGCATCGGCGGGCATTTCCACTTCCATCTGCCGCATGGCGGCCATCTGCCCACCGCTGGGCACTTTCCGCACGCGGGTCACTTGCCTAGCGCGGCCCATGCAGCCGGTCATGCTCCAGGGCACGCGACCGGACACGCCACGGGGCACTCGAGTGCGCAGGCCACGCACAGCGTTCCCTGGTGGAATGCCTTCTCGCTGATGATTTTTCTCTGCTGGTTTGGCGCGGCAGGCTATCTGCTCACGCGCTTTGGCGGATTTGTCGCTGGTGTCGTACTCTTTTTGGCCGCACTTTGCGGCGTAGCCGGCGGCGCGATTATTTTCTTCTATCTCTCCAAGGTGCTGCTGGCCCACGAGCACGAACTGACAGCGGACGAGACGGCGATCATCGGCGTTGTGGGCCGCATATCGGCGCCCATCCGCGAGGGTGGAACCGGGGAGATTGTCTATCAACAACTGGGCGCGCGCCGTTCTGCTCCTGCGCGCTCCGAGGACGGCATTGCGATCTCAAAACAGGAAGAGGTATTTGTCGTCCGCCACGAAAAGGGAATTGCCTATGTCCGGCGCTGGGAAGAGTTGCTGGAAGACAGGGAGCAGGAGTCAGTTTTCAGTTCTCAGTTGCCAGTCAAGACCGCGCACTCCGATGCATTGGAGAATCATCGCGGCACGACCACTGAAAACTGAGAACTGAGAACTGATAACTGGAGACACTTATGACAAACACCACCGTGATGATTGCAGATATGGCCATCCTGGTAGGCATCTTCCTGCTGGGCGCGCTGGCGAAAATTTTTCCGAAGAAGGGGCGTAATGCCAGCAAGAAGCACTGATGAACTGGCACAGCGCGTGCCTCAAATGAGACCTCAAAGGAGGGAGAAGCATGTTGAAGCTTTATGGGCAATCTGTTTTATGGATCGCATTTCTGATTGCGAATTGCTGCGCGATCCAATGGGCATTTGCAGGAATGAACTTTAAAAGCGACATAACGTTTTTCTTGGGCCTGGCAGGACTGATCTTGCTGGTTTTGACGGATGGTTTGGTGCTGGCCCGCGTTTGCACGAAGTTTCTACCAAAGGAGCGTTCGTTATGAAGAACCGTATTTTACTCTGCGTCGTTTCCCTGAGTGTCGTGGCCTTGGCCGGTTGCACTCGCATTGGCCCAGGACATGTAGGTATTGTCATCAATCAGGCTGGAAGCAACAAGGGCGTCCTCAGCACCCCGGTGCAGACAGGATGGGTGTTTTATAACTGGTTTTCTGAATCAGTCATCGAATACCCGACCTACGTTCAAACCGCAGTATGGACCAAGAATGTGAACGAAGGCGCTCCCATGGATGAGTCAGTTACTTTCACCAACAAAGACTCGATGGCGATCAATGCGGACATCAATATGAGTTATTCCCTGCTTCCGGAAAAGGTGCCGGCATTCTATGTGAAGTTTCATGTGGACAAGCTGGACGCCTTCACGAACGGCTTTCTGCGCAATGTTGCCCGCGACTGCCTGAACGAAAATGCCGGTAAATACCCGATCGAGCAATTGATGGGCGACAATGCGGCGTTTCTCAAGGACTCGCGCGCCTGTATCGACACCCAGCTTGAGCCGTACGGAGTACATACCGAACAGTTCGGCATCATCGGGGCGCCGCGGCCACCGCAAATTGTGCTTGACCAGATCAACCAAAAGAACCAGGCTCAACAGATCGCGCTGCAAAAGCAAATGGAGCTGCTTCAGGTCCAAGCCGACGCGAACAAGCAGGTAGCGGCGGCGGAGGGCCAGGCCAAGGCGCAGATTGCAGCGGCAAATGGAGATGCGGAATCCAACAAAATTCGCTCGGCTTCCATTACGCCCACCATTCTGCGGATGCGAGAACTGGAAAACCAGCACGACATGATCTGGCGCTGGAACGGAGTTTCTCCGCGAACCGTTGTTGGTTCAAGTAAGTCGGGAGTCATCCTGCAGGTGCCGGATAGCGAAGGCCAGAATTAACGCGATATCTGCCGGACAACGAGCAGGCTAACTCGCGATCTTGGCCGGCTATGCAGGATCTGTAATTGGCGGGAACAACTGGGAGCGAATGTAGGACTCAACCATCAACCCTCACTTCCCGGATGAAAGGGCCGGGAATCTTATGAACGATGTTTTCAATGGAATCAACGGAACTGTGGTTTTGATTGTTGGACTCTGTGTGCTGTTTCTCATTCTTCTGCTGGGCTTTCTTACCTCGCTTTATCGCAAGGCCGGACCCAACGAGGCCTTGATTGTCTTCGGATTTCGGGGACCGCGAGTCATCAAAGGCCACGGCACGATCATCTGGCCCATGGTCGAGAGCGCGCGTCAGCTCAGCCTCGAACTGATGAGCTTCGATGTCGCTCCGCAGCAGGATCTTTACACCAAGCAGGGCGTCGCGGTAACCGTGGAGGCCGTCGCGCAGATCAAGGTGCGCAGCGATCAAGAGTCGATCCTCACCGCCGCCGAGCAGTTCCTCACCAAAGAGCCGGAGCAGCGCGAGGGCCTGATCCGTCTGGTAATGGAAGGCCACCTGCGCGGCATCATCGGCCAGTTGACCGTCGAGCAAATCGTCAAAGAGCCGGAGATGGTGGGCGACCGCATGCGCGCCACCTGCGCCGACGACATGAGCAAGATGGGACTTGAGGTCATCTCTTTCACCATCAAGGAAGTTCGCGACAAGAACGAGTACATCTCCAACATGGGCCGTCCCGACGTAGCCCGCATCAAGCGCGATGCCGACGTAGCCATGGCCGAGGCCGAACGGGACACGGCCATTCAGCGGGCCAACATGCTGCGCGAGTCGGCGGTTGCCAAGGCCGCGGCCGATCAGGCGCGGGTGATTGCCGAGACCGCATCGGCCACGCGCCAGGCCGAGGCGCAGCGCGACCTTGAAATCAAGAAAGCCGAGTACGCCGAACAAAGCCGCCGCCAGCAGGCATCGGCTGACAAGGCTTACGAGTTGCAGACCAATATCATGCTCCAGCAGGTTACTGCCGAGCAGGTCAAGGTTCAGCAGGTCGAGAAAGAAGGCCAGATCAAGGTGCAGGAAGCGGAAATTCTGCGCCACGAGAAGGAACTTATCGCGACCGTGCTGAAGGGCGCAGAGATAGAGAAACAGCGCATTGAGAACATGGCCGCGGCAGAGAAAAGCCGCCTGACTGCCGAAGCCGAGGGACGCGCTGCCGCGATTCGCACCCAGGGCGAGGCCGAGGCCAACATCATCTTCCAAAAGGGCGAAGCCGAAGCCAAGGCCATGCATGTCAAGGCCGAAGCCTACCAGGAATGGAACCAGGCCGCGGTGCTGGACAAGCTGCTCAGCAACATGGCCGAGGTAGTCCGCGCCATGTCTGAGCCGTTGAGCAAGGTGGATAAGATCACCATTGTCTCAACTGGCGGCGACGACGCAGCCGGCGCGCACAAGATTACCGGCGACATGACTCGCATCGCCGCGCAGGTGCCTGCACTGTTCGAGGCCCTCAGCGGCGTGGATATCAAGCAGTTGATGTCGAACGTGAAGAGCATCAAAGATAAGCCGGCGGAAGATGCCAAGCTGGAGAACAAATAACGCTGCCACACTGAACGCCGTGCCGCGCGGAGCGGCACGGCCTCAAAAGAATCGAGGAGAGCATGAAAAGCACCTATAAGTTTGCGGCGGTTTTAGGACTGGCGTTGACGCTGGCTCCGTGGGCAGTGGCGCAGGCTCCTGCAGATCAATCGGCACCCCCCGTGGCAGTAACAGCGCCTATCATTCCACCCGATCAGCAACCAACCAAGGAGCAGTTGGCCAGGCTTTTTGAAGTAATGCGGCTGCGGCAGCAAATGCAGAATCAGATGAAGACAATACCTGGGATGATCCAGCAGCAGCTCAAGGCGCAATCGGATGAGATTACCGCGAAACTACCCGGAGGCAAACCTCTCACACCGGAGCAGCAGGCGGCCTATGACAAGTTGATGGACAAGTATATGACGAAGGCTGTCAACATCTATCCGGTAGACGAGATGATTGGCGACATCAGCGCGCTCTATCAGCAGCATTTAAGCAGCTCGGATGTTGACGCTTTCATCGCATTCTACAATTCACCGGCGGGCCAGCATCTTTTAGATGCCCAGCCGGCCATCATGCAGGAGTACATGCCTTTGGTGATGAAACGCATGCAGGAGAGCACCAAGACATTGACAGACGACTTGCTGAAGGACGTGCAGGAGTTTATCAAGTCAGCCGGCGAAGCAACGGATGCACCCGCTGCAAAGTAGCCGGAAAGCAACTTTGGTGCACCATCTTTGCGACCTACTTGTTCTTGTCGCAAGGGTGGGATACCTCAAACCTCGATGAGCCGGGGCGCGGAAACCTCAGCTTTGTGTCAGGGCGCGACTTCAGTCGTGCCGCCAACGAACAACTTGGATTCTTGGGCTTTAGCCCTTGCGGTAAGTTTCAGAAAGTCGAGGGAGATGATGAAAAAAGCGAATCGTATTGCAGTAATCTTCGGCGCGGCTCTTTGCCTCGGACTGCCTTCAACGTCAATGGGACAGAACCTCGCTGATTGGAAGGTTGATGCGCCGCCGGACACAGTCCAATTGGTCAGCGTCAAGCCCACCGAGCCAGCCACACTTGAATCTGTCACGTTCACCTTCAAGAACATTTCCTCAAAAACAATTCTTGCGTTCAGCGTCTTCCTTCTGGATGAAAATGGAACAGATATAGGCGGGACCGGCCTGCGTTCCTTTTACAAAGAAAATAAGCCAATCGATCCCGGAGCGCCTTTGATAGCAATCTTTTCTAAGAGAAATTTGCCCAGCGGGAATCAAAGCGTTCATGGTCTGCGCTTTGAAGCCATTGTTTACACAGATGGTACCCAGGTGGGGTCGAGATTATGGTTGGAGGAAATCGAGAACGAAATCCTTGGAGCCGCCCTAGAGACTAAGCGCGACGCCGACTTTCTCGCAACCAGCACCGACCCGAGTGTCGCGGGTCTTGATGCTGTTCTAGTGAAAGTTGGAACTTTTCCAGAGACAGGAAAAGAGGCTGCAATCGAGTTGCGAGGGATTG
>Ga0181519_10000550_pt1 | contig 34224 bp, 30 predicted proteins | sample PEATcosm2014_Bin_26_FD_121102 | JGI IMG/M metagenome (GOLD analysis project Ga0181519, IMG submission 121102) | Peatland microbial communities from MTU Mesocosm Facility, Houghton, MI, USA - PEATcosm2014_Bin02_10_metaG | ecosystem: Environmental > Terrestrial > Soil > Wetlands > Peat | place...
ACGGGCCAGAGAGCGTATGAGGGTGGGGGCGCTGATGACGGGACGCCGGGACACTTGCACCATTCCACTTTGGGGTCAAAAACCCAGCAGTTTACACTGCGCGCGCCTCCCGGGCGCCGGCCGGCCATTGGCAGGGGGCTTGACGGGCGCGATGCGGCCGAGATGGCGACTCGTCACCGTCATGCCGCGCTGGTCTGGTGCCGAGGGGCAACCGTCTGGCAACCGTGTTGCCGCTGAGTTGCCGCTGAGTTGCCGCCGAGTTGCGGCCGAGAGAGGGCGTTGCTGCTGCTGACCTCCTGGGTTCCTATGCCGACTGTGATTTATCTCAGTTTTCAGGACCGACCCTGAGGTTTATCTTTGACTCAACTCGCGGCAAACGCGAAACAACGAAGCAAACACTGGAGGTGTGACATGGGCTGGGGACTTCTCTGCGACGGATTGGTAACGGTGGGTACGTGGGCAAGCCGGGCTGCCCCGGTGGCCAAGTTCTTCTCCGACATGGCGGATCTTCTGATGTAACTCGCGACGAGCGAGATCGAACTAAACAACGAGTGGAGGTGTGAAATGGGCTGGGGACTTCTTTGCGACGGATTGGTAACGGTGGGTACGTGGGCAAGCCGGGCTGAACCGGTGGCCAAGTTCTTCTCCGACATGGCGGGTCTTCTGATGTAACTCGCTGCGAGCGAGATCGAATCAAACGACGAGTGGGGGTGTGAAATGGACTGGGGATTTCTTTGCAACGGATTGGTAACGGCGGGCAAGTTCTTATCCGACATGGCGAATCTTCTGATTTAACTCGCGACGAGCGAGAGCCATGCATACCAATGCGGCAGGTGGGCAGTGCCTTGAATAGCAATTCCGTACAGCAGGCTAGCGGTGGGTGCGTTGGCAAACCGAGCCAAACCGGTGATGCAGGGCTTCACGGATGTGGCTGGGCGCTTCATTCGAGACGGTTCAGGAAGCAGGGCAGACTGCCTCGGGGGCGTGTGCCAGGGCCGAGCGCAGGTAGGGGGGGAGCTGTTTTGTTTTCAGTGAGGCAAATGCGATGACACGCGCCGCAGCTTTCTAAGAAAGCGCAGATCGAGAGCAGACAGGGGAGTGGTATTGCGAGGAGAGCACCTGGAACACGCGCTTCGCACTGACGTCTGGAAACTGTCAAAGGAAGGCCAAGTGGAGCGGGCGATGGGAATCGAACCCACGGCTCTAGCTTGGGAAGCTAGGGTATTACCATTATACGACGCCCGCGAAGACCGACATTCTAAGCGGGGTTAGGGGTTTTTGGCAATCCGTGCGTTTCAGCGGTGTGTACGATTCTGGGGTGAGAGTCTCGGGATCGATTCCCATCGCAGGCGCTTTTTACGATTCCCTTTGGTCCGATTTCACGTGGTGTTCGGCCTTTCTTAGTCCCTGCCCATGTGGTGTTACATCAAACACAGGGGGGGCTTGCTTTTTCCGCTATGTCTTGTACCTTCACGAAAATGCGCGCATTGATAGCGGAGCAGAAAAATGGGGCAACGGACTTTCATTGGGGCGATTGGGGTCTCAGCAATCGCGATCACGACGGCTGGCGTTAAATTTTTGACTTTTGACGAGGCTGCGGCGCGTTCCAAATATCAGGCCGAGCGCCAAGAGATGGTTCGAATGATGGCGGAGAGTGGTGTGCGCAGATACGCCGATTGCATCAGCGCCGGCTATTGCAATGGCATCTATGTTCTTCGAGATCAGATGCGCGTCGCTGAGGCTGAGATGCAGAGAGATCCGTCGCTAGGACCTCGCTTGGAGACAGCGGTAGACGAAGCGTCAGGTTGGGGTTTAACTGCGGTGCTGGCTATTATCGTCGCTTTCCTTGCCCGGCCTTCGAGTGTGCGTATCGAAGCCCCTCAAGTGGAGACTGAGGCGGCGAAGCGATTGCGTCAACACGAGGATCTGGTCAGACAGAAGTACGCCGCACAGCTAGAAAAACTCTCCAAACCCCCGCATTTTGCAATGCTGTACGCGACGGGTGTGATGGCCTCCATGGGAGGGGCAATGGCCTTCCATGTATTTCAGTCGCTAGGGCACTCGATATGGATATATCTGATCTTCGGCCTGTGCGTCGGATTCGCTCCTGGGGTTGCTCTGCGAAGTATAGCCATATACATCAACAAGAAATCGCATGATTATCGTCGCGTTGAGGCGTCGATGCAGCAAGAGCTGCGTGATCTGAAACGCCCCGCATCGCACCAAGTAAACTAAGTTATCCAAAGCAGTTTTTACGCCGCAGCATCCCCAAAATCAATCCCACCCAACGAGCGGACCACCGTTGGCACTACATGATCTGTGGGGTTTCACGGCTGGGTTTGAAGCTAATCTATCTAAGGACGTACCAGACCGTGCGGTCACGCCGACCAAAACTGGTGGTCACCTTAGGCTATGCCACCCTGCGGGATCACGAGAAGAGAAAAATATAATTATTATGTAGCCCGTTATCTCTCGTCTGCAGGGTGCGAGTCCGATCAAGTCGACCTAGTCAATACGACCGAGATAGCTTATTCCGTCAAACTTGATGCCGTGTCTTGAGACGCGGCGAGGAAGCGACGGCGTAATTTGTCCCTCATGCTGAGGGAGTCAAACGGTTAAGACGCGCCTTAATCGTACTAATGTGGGAGATCCGACCAATGACGTGGTTCCTGAAAGTGACGGAAAAAGAATCCCTGACGTTCGGAATAGAGGAAAACGGTGCGGAATCCCTCTGGGGAAGTGCAACGGGAGAAATATTTTTGGCGTGGGATGCTCAAGATGAGCTTCCCGAAAAACTTCGCAATGCAGCAATCTCGTGGTCGATACGGACCCCCGAGTCAGCGGACCGTCATATTGATGGCAATAACGACGGCCTGTTCCAGCGCGTAAGGAGTGACCCGCAAACCGTGCACGGGATCATTCAGTTTTATGAGGCGAATGCGGAATTTAACCTGTGTGAATCGGTGACGTTCAGGATGATTGTCCCCTCAATACGCTTTGCAGCGGTCCGGCGGCTGTTTGAGATGTCGATGCTTTCTCGAGCCCCGGTCGAATATCTGTTGAGTATTCCGTTCAACAGTTTCCGTCGAGTGGGTGTGCCGGAAAACGGAGTACCAACTGTCTCCGAGTTTATTCAAAACGGAAAACCCATATTTTTCCGGGAGTTTACGCTAACAGCAAAACGCGTACTCGACTATATAGAGCCTGCGAGCGAATAACTAACTACACCGGTTGTTGGCAGCGTTTGACGAGCTTGGCCATGTCGATCTGAAGGGCATCAGCGATATCTCCGAGTTCGGGGAGATCATGACGGTACCTACCAGCTTCGTAGTCGAGGATGAATGCCTCAGGTTTGATCCTGCGTCGAGTCGATCGAACGACTACGAGTTCCGAGAGGTATCAGAGCGCTTCGTGAGAGCGATCACGTCGTTATTCGAGCGACGGTTGCAGCGGCGCAGTACTAGTGGAGTCGACACGGTACAAAGCGACCCTGGTTGGCACATTGACCACAACCGATTGAAGTGTATCTGCTGGGAAAAGACCGTTCGACACACCTAGCACGTGTTCACCTTTAGGCAAATTCAGCACCACATGTTCGGCAGGAGCAAGTGATGCGACGCGAATTCCATCTACTGAGATGAAATATCTCGAACCTCCACCGGCGACAAATAAGCCTGCGTTTCGGATGACCGTGATCGGTTGCGTCCCCTCTTTCGCCAAAGCATATTTTTCTGTCAGGACGAACTGGTGATCGACCGATTTTGTTTGAGCAACTGGCAGCGGTGTCGTAGAACATGCGGACATGCAAGCCGCGACCGAAAGCAGCGCGAGTGTTTTGTACATTTTTGTCCCCGGTTTCTTTTTTTGACATAGAAGTATGCCGCAGATCACTCAGCCGAGATGATCACGATCGATCTATTGGGCAGTATTGCCCTTGCCGCGCCCGAGCAGATAACTAATTGGGCTTTACGCCGTGTTCACGATGTTTAAGCTGAACGCCCGACTCAGATTCTCTGTTGGTAGAGGTTGACCAGTTCGATCATATCGATGCCAAGGGCGTCCGCGATATCCACGAGTTCGGGGAGATTAAGCCGGTACTTTCCGGACTCTTAGTCGAGAACGAATGCTTCGGGTTTGCCAAGTCGGGCGGCAAGCTGTTTTGTTGTCAAGCATTTCGCGTGCCGGTGACGAGGATCTCGGCGAGAGCGTCGATGCGGCGCTGGTGATGAGAGAAGAAGTTCATGGTGCGCAATCTCAAATGACGGAAATTGCACTTTCCACGCTGTCAATTTCGTGATCAACGTCGCGATTTAGCTGGACGTCTTCCGGCTTTCGGCATAAATTTTGGGTTCTTTTTCAAGACCTTCCATCACCATCTCAATTGTGTTTGCTTCGATCATCTGATTCCCGTCAAACACGTCCCTACTCTTGTACGACGCGAGTCGGCACCGATGGGCCAGCTCAAGCAAGCGGGTAGGAAGTCGAGCAGTTCGTCGCCGAGGCTGGACTTTCGCAGGAAGGGGCGAGTACCTACTACTAGATGATCAAGCGTCGGCATGATCGATGAACTTTACCGGGATTTTTCGGGTATTCGGATTCTATGGGTTGGTTTCTCTTTGTTCCGCCCGGCAGTCGCTATTTGACGCGATTGTTGATCCGGATAGCAGAGAACGTCCGGACGGCGACGTAACCGGTACACTTGGAATCCGATACTTCCTATGTTCAATCCTCTGTCGTCGGCCATAGATCAGTAAATGCGGGCTTCAGCGACCGAGACCATCACCGACTGATTACACGGATGACAACCGAACCGAGTGACGCACCTCGCACGCTCCGCTCCCCTGAGGAGATCACCCGTAGACGTGCGATGCTCGTCGAACCACACATCGCACCGCTGACGTCTTACGTCGAGAGTTTGCGTCGGCAAGAGCCAGAAACTGAGTTCCAGTACTTCGATCCGCTCGACGGAGGCGTAGAGGCGGACATGCTTTTCCTGCTGGAAAAGCCGGGACCGATGACTTCTCCGACCGGGAAGAAGGTTGGCTCTGGCTTCATCAGCCGGAACAACGATGACCCGACTGCGGAGAACGTGTTCCACTTCATGCGGTCGGCGGGCATCGAGCGCAAGCGCGTCGTGCTCTGGAACGTCATCCCGGGCTGGAACTCGACGATCAAGTACAACGCGGCGGAAATCCGGCGGGGTGTCCAGGAGGTTCTCCACTTGCTCCCGTTGCTCTCGAAGCTTCGCACGGTGGTGCTGGTCGGCGGACCGGCGCGCCGTGCGCACCCGCTGTTGCAGACCGCCCGACCAGACCTGCTGATCCACACGTCCGCGCACCCGAGCGCACGATGCTTCCAGTTCAACCCCGAGCAATGGCGCGAGATCCCGAAGCTATGGGAAGCGGCGGCGAGGGTGTAGGCCACCTACTCCTGATTGACTGTTGCCAGAGGAAGCGCACTCTTTGCCGCGCTCATCCATGCTTTCCAGTCCTGTGCGTTGAAGCCGCGGCTGGCCGGGTGCGCTACTGGGAAGCATTTGAAGGTGTGTTGCATGCTGCCGTGAGCTGCCTTGCCAGTCCATATGTTGAGCAAGCGTTTCGGATATCGAGGCATGACGATCTGTGCGATGTCGTCCCCCTTCTCCCATCCGTCTCGCTCTCCGGGCAGTGCTCCCCAGAGTTGAATTCCGAGGACAAGAACTACATCCGGTCGAAGCGTGCATAGCACTTCACTGAGAGCCGGGAGTGATTCTCTGAATTGCTTTGGGGTGGGACGGACTGCGCGCTCAGGCATGCTTTCGCAAACGTAGTTGTAGTACGCGTGCCTTTGCCAGAAACGTCGAATTGCCGCAGCTTCGGAGATATCTCCGTGTAACAGCCGTTCGGACGCACGGCAGATGCGGTACCGCCCGTTGTCCATAATTCCCGAGGACTCTTCGAAGTGAGCGCGAATTAGATCTCGAACGGCGTCGCGTTCATGCACCCCCACCCCGTAATTCGATTCTCCCAAGATCAGCCAACGTACCGACTGGTGCTCGTACTCGTCACCCACCCAAGGGAGATAGCGGACTTCATCCGAAAAGTGCGGCATGGAAACCATGATGTTCTCCGTGTATGCGGGGCACGAGCGATGCTTATCGCACTCGACAATGCGTGGGAGCGATAAATGCCAAACGATTGTGCCAGAGGTTTATCGAGAATGAAGAAATGGCGCTGTCGCATTTCATCAGCGAGGACTCATCGGAATTCGATGGTCGCAAAGCGCAGGCTAAATTTTATGCTGTGACGCAGAGCCGCTCGAAGATTCTCTGATGCCGACAAAAAACGGTGGGAGCACTTCTGGTGACGCCCCATGAAGAAATCATGGAGGTTGGGATGAAAGCTGGAGCGCAACGACGCGGAGTTTCACGCCGCGTCGTTATGCTTCGAGCCTTGGGAAGCTAGGGTATTACCATTATGCGACGCCCGCGCAATCGCACGTTTTAGGCGGGGTTTGCGGAATTTGGCAATCGTGAGTGAAAACTGTATCCACTTCGGATCGGATGACTGGCATCGCTGCGTCAGATCGATTGCTGGAATCTGTCGAAAATCTCGATGACGTCGATCCCAAGGGCGTCTGCGGCGGTTGTCAATGTAGTGGTCGTGTAACTTCAAGCAAACTGCTGTAGTTCTGCCGGCTCCATGCGTTCGGGATTGAGCCAGACTTCATCCTTCAATTTCCAGTTGCGCGTCGATCGGTACCAACGCCGTGGATTGCGCCGTCTGGCCTTTGCATCAACGGCGTCACGTTGCATAAGCACTGCGGCGCCACGCCGTGATGGCGCTGCGCGGGCGTGACGAATTTCAAGCCGCTGTGGTTGTGCTCATGGTTGTACCAGCGCAAGAACTTCTGCGTCCAGGCACGGGCCTCATCCGCGGCGCTGATCGCGGGCCTGCTCCGTAGCATTCGCATTGGCCGAACCGCCAGCGGCTCACCAGGCGGATATCTGTTCCGGATAAAGACCCTTTCGACGGCAATACTCGGTCAGCTCCGTTGCATTGCGCTGCGCGGGTTCCAGCGCTACTGCAAACTTGTCATCCGAAGACCATCCTTCGGGATGGTTCCCGTAGCCCGGCACGCCCAACCCTTGTCCTTTCGCCTGCCGGCGCCACGTGTACAGCGCCTGTTCGGTAATGCCCGTTTCCCTCGCCAACGCTGAAACCAGCGCATTTTCCGGCGGCATCATGCGCCGCAACAGCGCTTCTTTTCTTTCTGCTGAGCCGGCTTTCGTTCACCCTGATTTCACCGCCCCGGTACCAAGTCTATAAGAATCAGAGAACACGACATCCATTCTGATGCCGAGGGTCGCCGAGCGTGTTGTCAGGTCGCGCGAGCCGCGTCGCGAAGCAACAGGCGCGAGCCGACTTCCACGATAGCCGTAATCACTGGCAGCAGTTCTTGGCCTAGTGGCGTCAATTCGTATTCCACAGAAGGCGGAGACGTTGCCATGACGTTACGCCGGATCACGCCTCGTCCTTCAAGCTCACGCAAGCGACCACTCAACACCTTCGCGGTGATGTTCGGCGTGTCGCGCCGTAATTCCGAAAATCGACGCGGGCCATTGCTCAAGCTCCAGATGAGCTCCGGTGTCCATAGGCCACCGAGTAAGGCCGTGCATTTCGACATCGGGCAGCCGGGGAGCGGCTCCACTTTCTTTCGCATCTTCAAGCTCATCGTCGTCCTTCCAGGATGGTTTCCATTTGGTTACCTGACTTCCAGCCGGGTACCTGAAAATGATGGTAACCCGTGGATATGTGGTTTCCAATAGAAACTTTGGATTATACACTTATGGCTCCTTCTACCGATTCATGAATAGGAGTGAACATGTATGCAATAACTGGAGCAACGGGGCAGCTTGGTCGCCTTGTGATCGACACCTTGTTGGCAACCGTTCCGGCCGATCATATCGTCGCGGCAGTCAGAAATCCGGCAAAGGCGCGCGATCTCGCTGAGCGTGGCGTGCTGGTGCGCGAGGCCGATTACACGCGTCCCGAAACGCTCGCAACGGCGTTTGACGGTGTCGACAAACTGCTGCTGATCTCTTCGACGGAAGTCTCCGGACGTCTGCCGTTGCACCGCGCCGTAATCGAAGCGGCCCAGCGAGCCGGTGTCTCGCTGCTGGCCTACACGAGCATGCTACATGCCGATACGTCGCCCGCCAGGCTTGCAATCGAGCACCGGCAGACGGAAGAGGTCATCGCGGCCTCGGGTCTTCCCGCTGTCATCCTTCGTAACGGCTGGTACGCCGAGAACCATCTGATGGCGCTGCCGGCGGCTTTGGAGCACGGCGCCTTTGTCGGGGCCGCGAAGGACGGGCGCTTTTCTTCCGCCGCCCGCAAGGATTACGCCGAGGCGGCAGCTGTGGCACTGACGACCGACGATCAGGCAGGAAAAACATACGAGTTAGCCGCCGACCATGCGTTCACCCTCGCTGAACTGGCCGCCGAGGTGTCTCGTCAGTCGGGCAAGAACGTGGTCTACAACGATCTTGCGATGGACGCTTATGTCAATGTATTGACAGGCATCGGTCTGCCGCCCGACCTTGCTTCCCTTCTGGCGGATGCGGACGTTGCTGCCTCGCGCGATGCACTGTTTGACGATGGAGGTGCTCTGGCGCGGCTGATCGGCCGTCCAACGACCCCACTAAAGAGCCTGATTGCAGCCGCATTACGCACTTGAAGCACTGAAAGCCTCAGTTCCGGCGCGGCCGCCGAGGGCGTACACGTGTATGCGCTTCGGTCGCGCCGAAAACGTGCGTATGCACTGGCGCTCGTATCCAAACCACTTGTCGCTGTGCTAACGCAGTGACGTTTGGGCCGCACTGAGAGATCGGTGCGGCATTTTGTCGTTTTTCAAATGACAAGGCCTGCCGCTTCTCGATTCGACGAGTGGCGGCAATATTGGCATTGCCGTCAACCCTGCATGACCCGTGGTCTTGAGTGTTGGCAGCAGACGATGTGGGGTGAAACCCCGTGTGAATTGCGGCGTTGTATCACCCGTGGCGGCTTTGGGAGCTAGGGTATTACCAATAGACGACGCCCGCGCAGGCCAACATTTTACTGGGGGGGTGGTTGGGGAGTTTGGCAATCCGTGCGTTTCGGCGGTGTGTACGATTCTGGGATGAGAGCCTTGGGATCGATTCCCATCGCAGGCGCTTTTCCGGGTTCCCTTTGGTCCGGTTTCAGGCGGTGTTCGGGCTTCGTTGGTCGCTTAGATAAGAACTTTGATAGATACGCTTTTCAAAGCAGTGATCTCGACCAAGTGGGAAAGGGCTTGGGCGGCGGCTAATAGGCTGAAACACTGGTGCATTCACCCGACAGCGCTCCGCCGCTAAGCCGGACGTTCGGGTAGAACGGGTTTTTGCAACTAAATGATGCATACGTTCTCTTGGGCAAGAACCCACCGCCAAGTCTATATCTGGCATTGGGTTTGACTTGCGAGTACTGGTGCGTGCAGGACTGCGATGTCGCCGCCACATCGCATACGACAACGACGATTGGATACGAGCAGGTGTTCTCGATGAACATATCGGCGTCGTTGTAGGCCGGCTTATATACCGGAACCAGTCGTGCGCAGCCATTGACAGGTGGGCTGGAATCGGCACCAGCTACCCCCATATTCGTGACCGCCGAAGCCGAACGTCCCGGAGTACTGGCTGTTGCCGTGCCCTCTAACGCGGAGCCCACTGCTTGAAGCTGCGCCGCATTCTTGCTACCACCGGCCGCTGCACCCCGAGCCACTGCGCCAAGTAAGCTCGCCGCCATCGAACCGACCCCTGATGCGGACTCACTTTTATCGGCGATATAGGTCGTACTGGAGTTTTCGCCATTCGAATAATTTCGAATGCTGTAGTTGTTCGTTTCCGCTCCGGTGAAAAGACCCCCGCGGGAAAAGCGTCCGGAGCGAGTGGTCGGGCCGCCATTAATCTTGTCGCCATTGATCCACATTTCGCCCACGCCGTCGCGAAGACCCGCCTTCATCTCGCCATCGTAGCGAAGCATCAACGTCGAGCCAGCGTAACCGAGCAGCGTACCCTGCCCGTTGGCGAACCCCCCTTGGCATTCGCCTGACCAAGTGTAGTGCTCCCAAACACCAAAGACGCTGCAATCGGGGCGGTTATCCAACGCGATCTGGACGCTGCTTTTGTGCGTCGGCCCGGGCAGGCCGCAGCCCGTCAAAATAGCGGCAAGGCCTGTTACCGCGATGATTTGAAGCCGTTGCAAAGGGTTCTTTTTCATACGAATCACCGGCGTCTAATTTTTACGTTCGGGACCATACGATTCTGATCTTCGCGACAACATCATCTATTTGGTGGATGACCGTCTGTCTTGTCCCATGTCCGAAACGCTTTCCTCACTGACGATATCGAGGTATTGATCGCTCGCTATGCAGCTCCGCCATTCAACGAAAGCGGCGCACGAAGAAGTGAAACGATGCTCGTTGCCATCGATCGAAATTTCATTGGCAACAGCCGACCCCGCCTCACCATTGGGACGGAATAGCGTAACGCGTGAACTAATTCCAACATTCCGTGCGCTGTCAGATGACGTGCTCCCGCCCACCTGACGGCATACGCGACAACTAATCGAACTGATGTTGGCGCGTGTAATTGGTTTTTGCCCAAAAATACGATCCTCGCTTTGATTGCCCTGGCTCAGGATCGTGAAGTACGGCGTCCCGTCGACGTAGTAGTCGACTTTTGAGCACTGGGGCGCAGTCGAGCGGATGTGTAAGTCGGCTGCATACGAGCCGCTGGTAGATGTCGTCGGTACCACGCTAATCGACGCTTCACATGTGCCGGTGTACTGCTGACAGTCGCAGTTGTTAGCCTGCGCTAGCACCGACGCGGACAGAAGGGTCATCGACAACGCCAAAATGGTTCGCATGCTCGCTCACTCGAAACCCCAATTCACTGATTGACCTTGACTTGGAGAGCTTGCCCACGTTTCTGCCACGCTCAGTAGCGAGCCATCTCCTTGATCTGCGCGCCCCACCGTTTTTGGATCATGCCCTTGTTGTTCTGCATCCAATTCTCGGCGGCTTCAACGTATTTGTCATGACTACGCGCAAGACACTCAATGGGCACGCCACCATCGGACAGGCTACGGCGCTGTTGCGCAACCGCCGCCAGTTGGCCGGCCCAGTCGAACTTCGCGTCGAATGGATACAGCACGTCAAGCGGGGGTCCCGAGCGCTGCGGAAGCTCTCCATAGCCGGTCATACTGTACTGACTGCGGAACGTGCCGCGTTGCCACTGCACGAAACTCGCGGGCACCGTGAACGCAAATCGTTTGATGCCAGCGCTCACGCACGGTCCTCCGACTCCAACGGCCTGCGATCCGTCTACAGAAAACTCAAAGCCATCTGCCGTTCCGGTGAAGCCTGTTGCCGTCAAGTTGCCTTGGGCATTGGTATCGGCGGGCGCCGATGCTGCGGAATCCTTCATTACGCAAGCTCGTATGAATGCCGTGCGGTCTTTGCCTTGGCGCGACCCGGCCATGTCAGCACATTGCGCCATGCGTAGTTGATTCGCGGTTGTCGCCTGAGCAGCCGCGTCGGCCGCGACGAGCATGGTGCCCCATGCCAGCATGATGTAGATCAGTGAGTGGCGTCGCATCATCTTCCCCCTCGGATTTGGCTGGTGTGTATCTGAGATGCCTGCATGCTGACACTTTGAAAATCTCAGCGCATCCTCAATTTGAAGGATGTTATTTGCGTTTTCTGCTGAATATGATTCCTCGGTACAGGCCAAGCATGCTGGCGCTCGCACTGGCTTTTCCTGGTGCCCGGCACTCTGGGTGTGGTGCCGGTACGAGCGTCAGAACGATAGAAAAATCACTCCGAAGTAGAAGGAAGCCATGAAAACCGCGCTGCGTCTCACGAAGTTCGTTCTGCTAGCCAGTCTGACCACGCTCGCTGCCTGCGGATCGGCACCGCCCCGTGCGGCTGCGCCCAAGCTTCCGGCGACCTGGGCTACGACCAAGGAAGGCTGCAAGGTCTGGGACCAGACGCCGATCGAAGGGGACTCGGCGACCTGGGACGGCGCATGCGCGGGCGGTTATGCCAGCGGCCCGGGCAACCTGACCTGGTACGTGAACGGCAGTTATTCACAGCGCTTCGTCGGCACCATGCGTGAGGGAAAACGCAGCGGCACAGGCGATCACTACTGGGTCAAGGGCGATCACTATCAAGGGCAGTTCGTGGAAGACTACCGTACCGGGAAGGGTACTTATTCGTGGCCCAACGGCGACACCTTCACCGGCGATTTCGTCAACGGCGAGCGAAACGGTGTCGGCGTCTATACGTTTGCCAATGGCGATCGCTTCGAAGGCACCCAAACACAGAGCGCGTTCATCGACGGCATGCTCACCGATTCCGGCGGCGAACCGATCGCGAAGTTCGTCGATCGCAAACGCATTGCCCTGCGCTATGAGCCAACGCAAGCATCGGGCAGTTCGAGTGGCAGCGGCGGGGCAGGCTTCGGCGCCATACTTGGCGCCATCGTCCAAGGGTTGGCGATGGCCGGCGGCAAGAACGCAGCGCAATACCAGGCAGTGGCCACCGCGATGAACAGCACCGGCAACAGCAGCAGTGGCGGCGCTGGCGTTGGCTCGGCCTACAGCGCGTCCAATGCCGCCACCGGCGTCAATGCGAGCAGCACCAACACCCAGCCGACGGTCAACCACTGCCTCAGCTTCACGCGCAGTGCCAAATACACCGCGAAGATCAGCAATAGCTGCGCCTTCGAAGTGTCGATGATCTATTGCTACACCAACATCAGCAATGCCGCACCGATTGGTTACGACGAGAGCGCCAACGCGTGCTCCAACTACCGTCGAACTAGTTCGGCAAACGTGATTGTCGGTGCGTCGTCGTTTATCGAGGTCAGCGCGCCCAACAACAACAGCCCGGTCGAATACATCGCCTGCAAGTCGGCCAACAACGGTTATCCGGAAAAGCTGGTCTACGACGGCAGCAAGCTCAACGGACAATGCCATTACATGGCCTCGTCGGGCAGCGCCGGCTCGCGCAGTTTCGGCGCGGTCAAGTAGCCGGATACGTGACCCGAGGCGGCGTCGCGATCATTGCGATGCCTCAAAAAATGCATCGATAACCGAAAATTCATATTCTCGTCATTAGCACGCCGAATACTTGTCGACTTCGAACAAGTTCCAAAGAGGACATCGGAGTCTATGAAACCACTTGCCATTCTGGCAGGCGTTATCGCGCTCTTCGCCGAACAACACGCCTTCGCCGCCAGCTTCATCATCACCAACGGCCTGACAAGTACCTCGGGGCAAACCTTGTCCAGCGGCCAGTCCGGCACGATCCAGAGCGGCGGTCTGCTCTCGGTCGCGGGCAGCACCATCGGTGTCTCCATCACGGGCAACGCCACGCTCGTCAACAACGGCACGATCAACATGACGGGCACCGGCCGCGCCATTCGCGACAACACCGGTGGCCTCACGCTGACCGTCACCAACGGCGTTGGCGCAAGCATCACCACGTTCGATGCCGACGTGATCCAGATGAACAAGGCGAACAGCAACGTCGTGTTCAACAACTACGGCACGCTGACCTCAACGAACAACTCCGCTCAGGGTAATCAGGCGATCGACTTCAATGCGATCACGACCGGCAGCAACGTCCTGAACAACTTCGCGGGCGCCGTCATTCAGGCAAACGAAGCCGACGCAGTACGCCCCGGCGTCAACGGTGTCGTCAACAACGCGGGCATCATTCGCTCGACGAACAATCCCGGCAGCACCAGCAGCAGCGACGGTGTCGATGCACAGTCGAACTCGGGCGTCGTCATCGTGAACGCGGGTACCGGTCTGATTCAGGGCGCGCGCCACGGTATTACGGGCGGACCCGACACCGCGACCGACGGAACATTCCAGCTCTCCGTCACGAACAACGCCGGAGGCACGATCCAGGGCATGAACGGCTCGGGGATCAACATCGACGGTTTCAACGCCAAGGAAGTCGTCACGATCAACAACGCGGGCGTAATCATCGGCAACGGTGTCACGGGCGATGGCGACGGCGTGGATGTCGACGGCCTCGTCAACATCACCAACTCGGGCACGATTCGCGGCGCACAGGCGTACAACGACGTGAGCGAAGGCGTGACCGCCGGCGGCGGCACGATCGTCAACAGTGGCACCATCGTCGGCGAGAACACCGCCGGCGGTGTCGGTCGCGGGATTACGCTCGCGGGTGTCGATAAGGATCCCATCACCAAGCTACCCATCGCGGTGCAAGGGATCTACGCGAATTCGACGATCGTCAACAGCGGCCTGATTCGCGGACAGAGCGACTCCGCCATCGCCGTGACCGGTGCGCGCAACGCATTCACCGTCACCGTCATCAACCAGGCGAGCGGCGTGCTCGAAGGCGGCGGCGCGACGGCGGCGGTGGTCAATACCGGCGCCAACGACGCGACCGTCATCAACTACGGGACGATCACCGCCGACCAGAGCGGCAAAGCCGTCGATCTTGGCAGCGGCAACAGCACGTTGCAGATTCTCGGCGGCTCGGCCGTGGTGAACGGCGACGTCTCGGGCGGCACCGGCAACAGCACGTTGACCATCACACCGGGCATCGGCAACGCCTTCAACTACAACGGCGCGATCTCCAATTTCTCGGCGGTGAATCTTGGCGCGGGCACCATCGTGCTCAATGGCGCGAGCACCTACACGGGGGCGACGGCGATTGGGAGTGGGGCCACGGTGATCGTGGGCGACGCCTCTCACCGAAGCGCAACCCTGGGATCCGGCATGACGACGGTGGCCGCCGGCGCGGCGCTGGCCGGCTATGGCGGCACGCTCGGCAGCCTGACGAACGCGGGCATGCTCGCCGTCGGGAGTGCATCGCCGGGCGCAGCGGCTGGTAATGTCGGCACGTTCACGATTGCCGGCGACTACATCGGCAACAACGCAACGGCGTTGCTCAACGCATCCATTGCCAGCGACGGTTCGTCCGTGACATCGGACAAGCTCGTGATCAACGGCAACGCCAGCGGCACCACCACGCTCAAGGTCAATATCACGGGCGCAGGCACGGCAACGTCGGGCAGCGGCATCCAGCTCGTGCAGGTCAATGGCACCTCCGCGGCGAGCGCATTCCAGCTTGCCGCGCCGGTGCAAGCGGGCGCTTATCAATACCTCCTGCGCGAGAGCGCGGCGGCGGGCACCGCGAACTGGTATCTGTCGACGTCGTACAGTTCCGGCGCAACGGCGTACCGGGCGGCGACTGTCGCCTACGCCATGACGCCGCAACTCAACGCGGACTTCGGTTTCACGACACTTGGCCGTTTCCAGGAACGCATGGGTAGCCTGCGCGGCGACGCAGGCGCGGGCGGCACGGGCACCGGCACCGGCACCGGCAGCAGCGGCAGTGGTGTGTGGGGCAGAGTGTTCGGCAAGACGATGGACGCCGATATGTCGAACCGCTTCAACGCCGACGAGCGCATGTTCGCGGCGCAGTTCGGGCGCGACTGGCGGCTGGCCACGGATGCCTCGGGCTTGGGCGGTAGCGCTCACGCGGGGGTGAGCGCGACCTTCGGTACGGCGTCGGCCTCGTTCTCCGACAGCGCCCGCGCGCTCGACCCGACGCTCTCCGCAGCGACCGGCTCGGTCACGATGCAGGCGCAGTCGGTGGGCGCCTACTGGACGCGTATCCTGCCGCAAGGGGCCTACCTCGACATCACGACGCAGCTCTCGCACTACCAGAACAAGTACAACGATGCGGGCGGTATCGGGGCGACGCAAAACGGTTTCGGCGCAGCGCTCTCGGGCGAGATCGGCCATCCGTTTGCGATCCTGGGCTCAGGCGTCACCCTCGAGCCGCAGGCGCAACTGGCCTATCAGTACTTGCACCTGAACGGCTTCAGTGACAGCGTGTCCAGCGTGTCGGGTAACACGACGAGTGCGTTGCGCGGCCGTGTCGGATTCAAGCTGGGCGCGCCGGATCTCGCGAATGTGACGGGCATGGGCTCGGCATCCCCCTATCTGACGTTCGACGTTGTGCACGATTTCCTGTCGCCGGGTCAGACGAGCGTTGCGGGCGCAACTTTCGACAGCAGTCTCGCGAAGACGTGGTACGAACTTGGGGCCGGCGTGGCCGCGACCCTGGGCCGGACATCGTCGCTGTATGCCAGCGTGAAGTACGCCCGCAACCTGGGTGGCGACTATCGTCGCAACGTGTACGGCCAGGTGGGGTATCGCTACCGTTGGTAAAAAGCAAAGGCGGACGAGGACAAAAGCCCTCGCCCGCCTGATGATGGCCGCCTGGGCGAGGGCGCACAAGCGTCGCGGTGCGCTCATCTCCCACGCGCTGGGTATGACACCGGTTCAGCCGTCGTTCGACTTCAATGCCAGGCCCATCGCAATTTCCAGTGCAGTAGCGAGCCGCAGATAGCGCCAGTTCGTAGTGCGTGCAGTGAGCACGTCGGCGAGTCAGGTCACCGCTTGGTCTCGACAAGAAATGCGCGCGCCGCATCGGTGGCGCGATCGAGGGATTCGGCAACAGGACCAATATCGCGCTCGCGAAACTGGCTAAGGAACAGATCCGAGACCGTGGACTGATACACCTTCCACATCTGTTTGCGCAGCGCACGTCCTTTGTCCGTGATGGTGGCATAGGCCGCCCGTCCGTCGTCGGGATCGCGCATGCGAGTCACGAGCCCCTCCTGCTCCAGCCGGTCGATCAGCCGCGTGAGGTTGTAACGCTCGATGGCCAGAACGTCCGCCAACTCATGCATGCGTCGCGTGCCTTGCGGACCACTCTCCAGCCCCCACAACGCGTCGTACCACGCATAAGCGGGCAGCCCGGCCTGCGCCAGACGACGCTCGATCTCGCGAATCATCGTGCGATGCGCGCGCACGAAAGAGAACCAAAGATCGGGTTCAGTCGTACTCATGGATGTCCTCGTCAAATTCACATGTGAGTTGCAGTTGCAATTCTACATGGATAGAATGGCCGTCAATACGATTGCAATTGCAATTGATGCGTTGCCATCTCTCAAGGAGACATGTCATGACTCAACCTCCCGTGGTGGCGTCCGCCGCCATGACCCCGCCCGCCGTCGCGACCGACACCGACATTCAGGAAACCCGCGAGTGGCTCGACGCGCTCGAAGGCGTGACCGCCGTGGAGGGCCGCTCGCGTGCGCACTTCCTGATCGACCGTCTTGCCGCCTGGGACTTCGCGCAGCACGGCGACGTTCATGGGCGGGTGACGACCGATTACGTCAACACGATTCCGACGTCGCGTCAGCCCGCCTACCCGGGGGATCTCGCCATTGAACGGCGACTCAACGCCTACCTCCGCTGGAACGCGATGGTGATGGTGTTGCGTGCAGGCAAGCACTCGAACGTGGGCGGTCACATCGCGACGTATCAGTCGGCAGCCGTGCTCTACGACGTCGGCTTCGATCACTTCTTCCGTGGCCGCACCGACACCTTCGACGGCGACATGATCTACATTCAGGGTCACTCCGCACCGGGCATCTATGCCCGCGCCTACGTGGAAGGCCGCATCACGCAGGCGCAACTCGACAACTTCCGCCGGGAAGCCGGACGTCAGGGCATCTCGTCGTATCCGCACCCGCGCCTGATGCCGGATTTCTGGCAATTCCCCACGGTATCGATGGGACTCGGTCCGCTGACCGCTGCGTATCAGGCGCGCTTCATGCGCTATCTCGAATATCGCCATCTCAGGCCGCATCAGGGCCGCAAGGTCTGGGCATTCCTGGGCGACGGCGAGATGGACCAGCCCGAATCGCTCGCCGCGATTTCGCTGGGCGGACGCGAGCGGCTCGATAACCTGATCTTCGTCGTCAACTGCAATCTGCAACGTCTGGATGGCCCCGTGCGCGGTAACGGCAAGATCATTCAGGAGCTGGAGGGCACCTTCCGCGCAGCCGGCTGGAACGTCATCAAGGTGATCTGGGGCAGTGGCTGGGACGCCTTGCTCGAGCGCGACACGCAAGGTTTGCTGCGCGAGCGAATGATGGCTTGCGTCGATGGCGACTATCAGACGTTCAAGTCGCAAAGCGGTGCGTATGTCCGCGAGCATTTCTTCGGCACGTCGCCCGAACTGCTGGCGATGGTCGCGCACCTGAGCGACGACGACATCTGGCAACTCGCGCGCGGCGGCCACGACGCCGTGAAGGTGTACGCCGCCTATGCGCAGGCGATGCAAACGCAAGGACGGCCCACGGTGATTCTCGCGAAGACGGTCAAGGGCTTCGGCATGGGCGAGGCGGGAGAGGGGCAGAACGTCAATCACCAACTGAAGAAAATGAGTGCCGATGCCGTGCGCGCATTCCGCGACCGCTTCGATCTGCCCGTGAGCGACGATCAGTTGGCGGAAATGCCGTACCTGCGCCCGGCCCCCGACAGTCCCGAGGGCCGTTACTTCGCTGCCCGACGTGCCGCCATGGGCGGTCATCAGCCGGCGCGCTTCGGCTTGCGCGCACCGCTTGCCATCCCGCCGCTCAGCACGTTTGCCGCACAACTCAAGGACTCCGGCGAGCGCGAGATGTCGACGACCATGGCGTTCGTGCGGATTCTCACGGCCTTGCTGAAAGACCCGGAGATCGGCAAGCGTGTGGTTCCCATCGTGCCCGATGAATCGCGCACGTTCGGCATGGAACCGCTGTTCCGCCAGATCGGCATTCACTCCTACATGGGCCAGCGCTACACCCCGCAGGACGCCGGGCAACTCAGCTACTACAAAGAAGCGCTGGACGGTCAGATCTTGCAGGAGGGCATCAACGAATCGGGCGCGATGGCGTCGTGGATTGCCGCAGGCACGTCATACAGCACGCACGACTTCGCCACGATCCCGTTCTACATCTTCTATTCGATGTTCGGCTTGCAGCGCGTTGGCGATCTCGCCTGGGCAGCCGGCGACGCCCGCACGCGCGGCTTCATGCTCGGTGCGACATCCGGGCGCACGACCCTCATGGGCGAAGGACTGCAACACGACGACGGCCATAGTCACGTGCTGGCGTCTGTGATTCCGAATTGCGTGGCGTTCGATCCCACGTTCCAGTACGAGTTGGCCGTCATCGTGCAAGACGGCATGCGACGCATGTATGTCGATAACGAGGACGTGTACTACTACATCACGCTGCTCAACGAGAACTACGCGCATCCCGCAATGCCGGAAGGTGCCGAGGCCGGCATTCTCAAGGGGCTATATCTGTTGCGCGAAGGCGAAGGTGCTCGGACGACGACCGATGCGCCGAGGGTTCAGTTGATGGGTAGTGGCGCGATCTTGCGCGAGGTCATGGCGGCCGCCGATCTGCTGCGCGACGACTTCGGCGTGCAGAGCGACATCTGGAGCGCGACGAGTCTGACCGAAGTGCGTCGCGAGGGGCTGGCGGTCGAACGGTGGAACCTGCTGCATCCGGATCAGACGCCGCGTGTGCCTTACGTCCAGCAGTGTCTTGCCGGTCACGCGGGGCCTGTCGTGGTGGCGACCGACTACATGAAGATCGTCGGCGATCAGATCCGGCCGTTCGTGCGCGATCGCCGCTTCGTCACGCTGGGCACCGACGGTTTCGGTTGCTCCGATACGCGTGAATCGCTGCGCACGTACTTCGAGGTGGATCGTCACTTCATCGTGCTGGCCGCGCTGGGGGCGCTGGCTGACGTGGGCGACGTGCCGCGCGAGCGCGTGGCCGAGGCGATTCGCAAGTACGGTATCGATCCCGAGAAGCTGGACCCGGCGACGGTTTGAGGGGGCGTGACTGAGGGAAGGCGGCGAGGCTGGCTCGCCGCTTTCCCTTCGGTCATCGATGGCCGCTTTGCCGAAAGCGGGCGAGGTCGATGTCAACCGATATGCACGGCGTACCCCGTCTGGCCGGGGGCGATATCGTCTTTGAGCGTGAGCGCCGGTATGTCGTACTCCCCGTGGTTCTGCCGGCGATAGGGAATCGGCGGCGTTGTGCCCAACGCGTCGAGACGCTCGCCAAGTTCGCGCTGGATCTGCGCAAACCGCTCGGCGTCGACCTTGCCGGTACGGAAGACGACGCACGGCGGCAGCACGTCGAATCCCGGGTAGAACAGCATGCCGTGCTGAATCGGGAACAGCACGTCGTCGATCGGTCCGTTGATGCCGCGCGGGCTGTAATGCGATTCCCAGCCGCCGGTCGTCACGATCAGCATCGCGCGCTTGCCCGCCATCGACCCTTCGCCATAGCGGTCGCCCCAATGCGTGTCCGAATGCTCGCCCACGCCGTACGCGAAGCCATAGGCGTACACGCGGTCGACCCATCCCTTCATGATCGCGGGCATCGAGAACCACCACAGCGGGAATTGCAGGATGACCGTATCCGCCCAGCGCAGCTTCTCCTGCTCACGCGCGATATCGGCGCGCTGCGTGCCGTTCTCGAAGGCGCGCTTCGAATCGAGCGACGCGTGAAACGGCTCGCGCGGGTCGCGCTCGGGCGCGTCGTGTTCGTCGATGGTGGTCTTCCATTGCATTGCGTAAAGATCTGAGACCTGCACGTGATGCCCTGCGGCTTGCAGACGCTGCACGGCAAAGTCACGGATCGCCCCGTTGAGCGATTGCGGTTGCGGATGGGCGTAGACGATCAGAACATTCATTTTCATACTCCGTTGCCATTCGGCACATGCATTTCAGGGAACGAATGCAGCGTAGGCGCGCGGCAGGTATATTGGAAATGAATTCCTGATATGCCAGGTATAACCATGGTTAATTTGCGTCGCATCGATCTGAATCTGCTTGTCACGCTCGACGTCCTGCTAGTCGAGCAGAACGTCACGCGAGCGGCCGAGCGTTTGTTCATGTCTCAGCCCGCGGTGAGCGTGCATTTGGCGAAGTTGCGTGACTTGCTGGACGATCCGCTGTTACTGCCGGGGCCGCGCGGCATGCGTCCGACGGCGCGCGCCGAGGCGCTGCGAGCGCCCTTGCGCGAAGCCCTCGAATCACTCTCGCGCGCGGTGGCGCCCGCCGCGCCATTCGAGTCGGCGAACGCGGACCTGACCTGGCGCATCGCTGCGACCGATTACACCGAGTCGACGATCGTGCTGCCGCTGTTGCAACGCTTGCGGGCGTATGCGCCACACACGAGGGTCGCGGCATTCGATCTGGTGCCGTCGCGTCTCTCACGGCAAGCGGAGCAGGGGGTTATCGACATTGCCTTCCATACGACGGAAAACGCGCCGGAAGGCTTGCACCGCAACGCGCTGTTTACCGAGCGCTATGTGCTGGTGGGACGTCGCGGCCATCCGAAACTCAGGCGGCGGCCAACGATCAAGCAGTTATGTGCACTGGAGCACGCCATTGTTTCGCAGGACGGCGGAGGCTTTCACGCGAGCACCGACGGCGCGCTGGCGCTGTTGGGCATGTCGAGACGCGTCGTGCTGTCGGTACCCCATTTTCTGTTTCTGCGCGCCGCACTCGCCAGCACGGATCTGGTGGCGATGGCCCCCGAACGTCTCGTTCGTGACGACCCCGCGTTGCAGATGATGTCGCCGCCCGTCGATGTTCCGGGTTTTGAAATCTCGATGTACTGGCATGAGCGCGTGCATCGCGATCCGGCACATCGCTGGCTGCGGGAATGCATCGCGAGCGTCGTTTGATGCCTTCGGTCCGCGTATCTACGTGATGTACCTAAGCGACGTATCCAAGCGACCTATCGAAGCAATCTTCATCGGGGAAGCATGAGCGTGCGACGCTCGTAATCGAGCGATCCCATCTCCGCCAGACGGCTGATCGTGCGTGACAGATCGCGCCATTCGCTCAGGGCGTCGAGCGCGGGAATGAGCGGCGCGTCCGAGGCGATCAGCAACGTGCGCTGACGGTCGTAGGCGATGTCGATCAGCCACAGGAAGCGTTGCAGCGTGTCGGGGCGTTGTAAGCGTTCGATGTGCAGGTCGTCGACGATCAGCGATTGCCAGTGCTCGGCCAGCGCCAGGTAGTCCAGATGCGAGCGATGCGCGACGCACAGGTCGTCGAAGCTGGCCCACAGCACGCGGTCTCCCGCACTTCGCACGGGCAGCGCACGACCCGCGACCGTCACCTCCGATGGCGCCGACGCGGGCATCCCCTCCAGTGCTGCGTAATGCAATGGCAGGACGTCGCGGGCGCGTTCCAGCGGCGCGATCCAGCGCGGCAGCCGTGCGGCTTCGCCGCCCATGCGGTAATCGGTGGCGCCGTCGAAATGAATGATGCTGAAGCGTTGCAGGATCACCGCGATGGTCGGCTCGAAACGCTCGTGAAACTCGGGGTCGGGCAGCAACTGCTGCGGCGCGTAGTTCGACGTCAGCACCAGCCGGACACCGCGTGCCAGCGCGATGTCCAGAAAGCGTCCGATCAGGAAGGCGTCGGCAATGTCGTGGACGTGAAACTCGTCGAAGCAGAGCAGTTCAACGCCATCGAGCCAGCGATTGGCGACAGCCGCGAGACGGTCGTCGCACTTCGGCTCGCGCACCAGTTGGCGGTGAATGTCGCGCAGGAATTCATGGAAGTGCACGCGCCGCTTCTCGCCTACGGCGACACCGAAAGCGGCGTCGACGACGAGGCTCTTGCCGCGTCCGGGCAGGCCGTAGCAATACACGCCGTCAAAGGTTGCGTGGCTGGCGTCTCCCAGCAGCGCGAGTGCTTCGATGGCGTCGCGTTGACGAGGGTCGGGGCAGAGGTGGCGCTCGGCCAGCGCTTGTGTGATGCGCGCGGCGTCGATCATGAAAGCAAGACTCCGGATAGCAGGGGCCGACGCAGGGTCAGCCAACGAGCGCCACTATACCGGCGCGCCGCCACGCCGGCCAATATGGAATTCGGCGCGCGGTCATCGCATTTCGGCATCGCACCAGCGCCCTCTGAGGTACGCAGAATGCTGCTAGAATCGTCGCAAGGCCGATGCTGCCTGCCGCTCGCACCCGTATCACGGGTACGGTGAAAGCATCGCAGAAGTCGCATGTCCGTCCCGTTCATCAGGCGACGCGCATCAGCAACGCGAGCACTGATCGAATTCGTCGCCACCGAACGCTATCGAGGATGGCAAACATGCGAACCTATCTCGACGCCAAGATCATGGCCAAGTCCCTGCGCGAGCGTCTCGCGCGCGAGGGCATCGACATCTCCCACGCCCAGGCGCTGGAATCCGTTGCCGCACAGTTCGGCTTCGCTGACTGGAACGTGCTTGCCGCAAAGCTCGCGTCTGCGGCAAGCGACGGCATCGTCTTCGACACCGTCGCGCCGATTCATCGCATCTTCGACGAAGCCACGGCGCGCGAATTCTATGTGGACTTTCTGGGCTTCCGGCTCGATTGGGAGCATCGCTTCGCCGACGGCATGCCGCTCTACTGTCAGGTCTCCCGCGCCGGGATGACGCTGCACTTGTCCGGCCATTTCGGCGATGCCAGTCCCGGGGCGACGACGTTCGTGTTCATGCGCGGTGTCGACGCGTATCAGCGCGATCTCTCCGGCAAGCGTTATCCCAATATGAACCCCGGCATCGAGGTGCTCGACTGGGGCAAGCAGATGACGGTGACTGACCCGTTCAACAACCGCATCCGCTTCTGCGAATCCAGCGACTGAGCACGCCGCAGGCTTCGAGCGGTCATCGCCGCGTGTCGCGATGACCGTCGTGACTCAGCGATTCACGCGCTTTTATTCCCGGTAGCTGATTCCCCGTAGCGTGGTCCGTCCCAACCGTCGAGGGATTTGGGCAGGTCGTCCTGCACGTCCACTACGCGATGACGATAGAACAGGTGCATCGTGGGTCGCAGGCTCGCCGGTGTGCGCCATCGAGACGCCGCCGCCTTGGCAGGTCACAGTGATCGTCGCGTTCGTCGGGGTGTCGTGACAGTCATGACAATGTTTCGAGTGCGCACGTGGCGCGACGGCGTAAGCATACGAGTACGCGACCGGGCGTTTCTGCCTACCGAAACTCGCAGGGTGTGCACCCCTGCGCAATGACCTCGTTATTACCTTAGGATCACCCCGGGATCACCGGGATATTGCGCACGGACGTAGCGAATGCGCTAACGTATGTGCTCTGCGTATGTCCGCATCCCAATAGAGGAAGTCAGGCATGTCTCATCCCTTCGATCCAGAGCGCTATTTCCGTCGCATCGGCTATACCGGCCCGCGAGAAGCTACGCTCGACGTCCTGCGTGCCGTGCACTCGCTGCATCCGCTGGCGATCCCGTTCGAAAATCTTGATCCGATTCTCGGCCGGCCGGTTGAGGTCGATCTGCCGTCGGTCGTCGCCAAACTGCTCGACGGCGGGCGCGGCGGCTATTGCTTCGAGCAGAACGCGCTCTTCGCCAACGCACTGACGCACCTCGGCTTCGCCGTCACCCCGCTGATCGGACGCGTCGCGTGGGGGCGTTCGTTCGATGTGGAAGCACCGCTCACGCACATGTTGTTGCGTGTCGATCTGGGCGGCGAGGCGTGGCTGGCCGACGTCGGCTTTGGCTCCGTCACACTCACGGCGCCGCTGCGTCTGCAATCGACACAGCCGCAATCGACCTTGCTCGAAACGTTCCAACTGGAGACGGTCGGTGCAGTCGATGGTGCGCCGCCGAGCGAATATCGGTTGAGCATGCGCTCGGCACAGCGGTGGTTGCCCGTGTATCGCTTTACGCCGAAACCCGCCGAGTGGATCGACTACAAACTGGGCAATTGGTACACGTCGAGTGCGCCGGACTCCATCTTCCTGAATCAACTCATCGCATGCCGCGTGCTGCCGCAGGGACGTATTGCGTTGCTCAACACAACGCTCACGGAACGCTCCGCGCAAGGTGAACTCGTGGCGGAGACGGACATCGCATCGGCTGCACAACTCGCGCAGATTCTGCGGGAGCGTTTCGGTTTGACGTTGGACGGTATTGATACCGATGCGCTCTACGAGCGTGCGAAAGCCTGCGCCGCGAAGGCGGCTGACTGAGCGTTGCCGGTGACGCCTCCAACGAAAAGGCCGCTTCCTCGGAAGCGGCCTTTGTCATTGGGCTTTACTACGACGGCGAGCGCCTTGGTGTGCCCTAGCCAACCTTAGTGTGCCGAGGTCGTACCCGGCCACATCCGCACCGCGAGGGCGCTAAGCGCAGCAAGCGTGGCAAGCGCCGAGACACCCGTCCAGCCCCAGTGCGCCAGTGCCTGTGCTCCGAGGGCCGCGCCAATCGACATGCCGATGAACACGCCGACGAAGAGCACCGCATTCAGACGGCTGCGAGCGGGAGGTTCGATGCCGTACACGATGGACTGGTGCGATACCAGCGCCACCTGCACACCCAGATCGAAGCCGATGGCGCCCAGACCGATCAACCACAACTGGGCGTGCGCGCCGAGCATGGGGGCGAACAGCATCGCCGCAAACGAGACGGCGACCAGCCCCGCGCCGAGACGCGTCACGATCTGCGGCCCCTTGCGATCCGCAATCCGACCCGCCAGCGGTGCGCCAAGGGCACCGGCAGCGCCCGCCAGACCGAAGGCACCGGCGGCTGCCGCACCCAGATGGAACGGGGCTTCGTGAAGCATCACCGCCAGCGTCGACCAGAAGGCGCTGAAGCCCACCGACAGCAAGCCTTGCGCCACTGCCGCACGACGCAACGCCGGGTGACGGCGCCACAGGTCAGCCACCGACCCGATCAACTGGCGATAGCTCAACTGCGTCGTCGGATGGAACGACGGCAGGCTGCGCCATGCCACCACGCCGAAACTCGCTACGCTGACGGCGGCAACGACATACATCGTGCGCCAGCCGAAGTTCTGCGCGACGAAACCCGAGATGACCCGGGAGAGCAGAATGCCCAGCAACAGTCCGGTCATCACCGTGCCGACGACCCGGCCACGAATCGACTCCGGGGCGAGCGTGGCGGCAGCGGGCACGATGTCCTGCGCCATCGTCGCGCTCAGACCGATAGCCAGACTTGCGACGAGCAGGGTACTGATGCCCGGCGCGAAGGCGGCCAGCAGCAGTGCGAGCGTGAGAATCGCCCCCTTGAGCAGAACGATGCGACGCCGGTCGATGATGTCGCCAAGCGGCACCAGCAACAGAATGCCCAGCGCGTAGCCGAGCTGCGTGAGCGTGGGCACCCAGCCGACGGTCGTGTTGGCCGCATGGATGTCGTCGGTCATGATGCCGAGCATCGGCTGGGCGTAGTACAGCGAGGCGACGGTCAGGCCGGCGCCCGTCGCGAGCAGCAGGATCAGCTTTGCGGACAACTCGGGCTGAGGCCGGGCAGCGGCCTGTGTCGTGCGGTTGGCGGCGGTATCGCAAGTCTGTGCGGAATTCATAGGGAGAGGACTCCAGGGGTCAGCGGTATGGAGCGCAGTGTCTCCCTTGGTGCGGTGCAGCGGTAGACCTATAATCCGTACAACCTTTATACGTGATGCGTATGACCGAACCTCTCCAACCCCCGTCATCCACCATCGACGTGTCCGCCGCCCGGGGCGGGGGCGCCGACCGCGTCGAACTGATGCAGACGTTCGTGCGCATCGTCGAGGCTGGCAGTCTCTCGGCTGCGGCCGTCCTGCTCGGCACCACGCAGCCGACCGTCAGCCGGCGCTTGCAGATGCTCGAACGTTCGCTCGGGCTGCGCTTACTCCAGCGCTCGACGCACCGCATGAAGCTCACCGAAGACGGCGAGCGCTGCTTCGCGCGCGCGAAGGAACTGGTGACCAGTTGGGAGGCGTTCGAAGCCGATCTGCGCGGCACGGGCGATGACCCGGAGGGCACCTTGCGTGTACTCGTGCCTCACGCGTTCGGTCAGGAAATGATGATCGGCCCGCTTGCGGACTTTCTCGAGCGCCATGCCGGGGTCAAGGTGCACTGGTTCCTGCGAGACGATGAGCCCGACTTCATTGCGGAAGGGCTCGATTGCGCGATCCACGTCGGGGAACTGCGAGATCCGTCGAATGTGGCGATCACGTTGACCGACGTGCCACGCATCGTCGTGGCGTCGCCCGAGTTGCTCGCGGGGCGCCCGCTTCCCGCGCATCCGTCGGAGCTGGCGTCGTTGCCGTGGCTGTCGCTCTCGACGTTCTATCGCAACGAGATCACGCTCACGCATGAGACAACCCGCGAAGCGGCCCGCATCACATTCGATCCACGCATGACGACGGACAATCTTTATGCGTTGCGCAGTGCCGCAATGCGCGGGCTCGGCGTGGGCGTCTGCTCCGCATGGGTGCTGGCCGAGGATGTGGCCCAGGGGCGCTTGATACAGCTCGTGCCGCAATGGCGCTCGAGGGCGCTGCCGATGTACATCATCTATCCGTATGCGAAGTACTACCCGGCACGTCTGCGCCGTTTCATCGAAGCGATGCGCAGTGCCATTCCCCCGGTGATCGACGCCGAACTGCGCAAGATTCGCTGATCAGATCAACTGAAGCTGACCGGCGGTGCCTTGCAGCAAGGCGTCGTTGCGCTGTGCGGCGTCGCGCAGGTAGTCCCACAGCACCGTAATGCGCTTGAGCTTGCGCAACTCTTCGTGGCAGTAGATCCAGAAGCTGCGCGTGACGACCACATCGTTGACGAGCAACGGCACCAGCCGGGCGTCCTGCGCGGCCATGAAGCATGGCAGGATCGCCAGCGCCTCGCCCTGCAACGCCGCCTGATATTGCGCGATGACGCTCGTGCTGCGCAGCACGACGTCGCACCCGGGCACGATGTCTTCCAGATAGCGCAGCTCGTTGCTGAAGCTCAGTTCGTCGACATAGCTGATGAAGCGGCGTCCGCCCAGATCCGCAAACGTGGTGACGTCGCCGTATTGCGCGAGATAACCGGGCGTCGCGTACAACTGCAATCGGTAATCGCACAGCTTGCTGCACACATACGGCCCGCGCTGCGGCCGCTCGATGGTGATGGCCAGATCGGCTTCGCGCTTTGAGAGGCTCACGAAGCGCGGTACCGGCAACACGTCGAAATCGATGGCGGGGTATTCGCGTTGAAAGCGCGAGAGAACGGGCGTGACGAAATACGTGCCGAACGCTTCCGTCGAGCCGATGCGCACGTGGCCCGAGAGCGTCTGCCCCAGACCGGCTACCTGCTCGCAGGCCGATTGCAGCGCCGTCTCCATCTGCTCGGCGTGCACGAGCAGTTGCTGACCCTCGGGCGTGAGCGCGAAGCCCGCGTTGCGCGACTTGTCGAACAGCAACGTGCCGAGCGACTGCTCCAGCGCTCGCACGCGTCGCGAGACCGTGGTGTGATCGACCCCCAGACGCTGCGCCGCAGCACTCACGCGCTGCGTGCGCGCGACTTCCAGAAAGTACCGAAGATCGTCCCAGTCGGGACGCGGTTCGGTGCCCGACGCGCTGACGATGCCTGACGGTCGTGTTGCTGCGGTACGTGCCATCGCCCGGTCTCCTATGTGCATTTATGCACAAAGTAGATGCAGATATTCACTATGTAAAGCAAATTCGCACAAATACAATTTATGAGCGCCGCGCATAGACGATGGCGACGAAAGCATAAGAGACCTGAAAGGACCTGAAGGAGACAAAGCGATGAAGATGAAGCCGTGGCTGCTCGCGCTGGGACTCGGCGCGGGCTTGGGGTTGACGTCGGTATCCGGCATGGCCGAGTTGCCGAACCGTGCGGTGAAGGTGGGCGTGCTCACCGACATGTCGGGCACGTATTCCGCGATGGGCGGCGCCGGGTCGGTCGTGGCGGCGCAAATGGCCATCGACGATTGTCTGGCGGCCGAATGCAAGGGCATGAAGATCGATCTGGTCTCGGCCGACAATCAGAACAAAGCCGACGTTGCCGCCAACAAGGCGCGCGAATGGTTCGACCGTGACAACGTCGACGTCATTGCCGATCTGACCAACTCGGCTGCCGCGCTCGCCGTGCAAAAGCTCGCGATGGACAAGCAGCGTGTCGTGCTGTTCTCGGGCCCGGCGACCACACGGCTGACGAACGAAGACTGCTCGCCCACGGGCTTTCACTGGATGTTCGACACCTATTCGCAATCGGCGGCGACCGCGCGCGCCGTGGTCGGCGACGGTGGCAAGTCGTGGTACTTCATCACCGTCGATTATGCGTTCGGGCACTCGCTGGAGAAGGACGCCGCCGATATCGTGAAGGCGCAAGGCGGCACGGTGCTGGGCCAGTCGCGGCATCCGCTCAATGCTTCCGATTACGCGTCGTTCCTGTTGCAGGCGCAAAGCTCGAAGGCGCAGGTCGTGGCGCTTGCCAACGGCGGGCAGGACACCGTCAATGCGCTCAAGCAGGCGCGTGAATTCGGCATCGTGCAACGCGGACAAAAGCTCGCGGCGCTGCTGGTGTTCCTCTCGGACGTTCATGCGCTCGGTCTGGACACGGCGCAGGGTCTGATGTTTACCGACGGCTTCTACTGGGACTTCGACGACGCCTCGCGCGCCTGGTCGGCCCGCTTCCAGAAAAAGTACAAGGATCTGAAGCCGACGATGGTGCAGGCGGGCGTGTATTCGAGCGTGCTGCATTACCTGCGCGCCGTCGCGGCCACGAAGAGCGTGGATGCGAAGGTGGTGGCGCAGAAGATGCGGGAAATGCCGATTCGCGATCCGATCATGCACAACGCGTCGATTCGTCCGGACGGCCGCGTGATCCACGACATGTACCTGTTCCGCGTGAAGTCGCCCGCCGAGTCGAAAGGCCCGTGGGACTACTACAACAAGGTTGCCACGGTGCCCGCAACGGAAGCCTTTCAGCCGTTGTCGAAATCGACCTGCTCGCTCGTGAAGACGAGCACGGCCGCGAAGTGAGCGATCGTCCGATCGCCATGGCGCAGGCATTGCCTCGATTGCCTATCTTGTAATTGCCGGCGGCGCTGCATGCCCACTCGTCTTGTGGCCGCAGCCCGCCATCCACCGAACCCTGAAGTGGCGCAAGCCCTGAAACCTTGCATCCATCCTCGCATTCGTTTCGATCTGGAGAGCCTGTCATGTCCCTACCTACCCTTGCACTGCTCATCGACGGCAAGCGTGTCGAGTCGAAGACCTCGCAGTGGCGAGACGTTGTCAACCCGGCCACGCAGGAAGTCGTCGCCCGCGTGCCGTTTTGCACGACCGAAGAACTCGAAGCCGCCGTGGCGTCGGCCAAAGCGGCTTACAAGAGCTGGCGCAATACGTCGCAAGCGAACCGCATGCGCGTGATGCTGCGCTTCCAGCAACTGCTGCGCGATCACACGGGCGAACTCGCGGAACTGATTACGCGCGAGCACGGCAAGACGCTGCCCGACGCCGAAGGCGAAGTCGGACGCGGCCTCGAAGTCGTGGAACATGCCTGCTCGATCGCCTCGCTGCAATTGGGCGAGTACGCACAGAATGCCGCCGGTGGGGTGGACGTCTACACGCTGATCGAGCCGCTGGGCGTGTGCGCCGGTATTACCGCGTTCAACTTCCCGGTGATGCTGCCGTGCTTCATGTTCCCGCTGGCCGTGGCGACGGGCAACACGTTCGTGCTCAAGCCGTCGGAGCAGGACCCGAGCGCGTCGCTGCGTCTGGCCGAACTCGCGCTGGAAGCCGGTCTGCCGCCGGGGGTGCTTAACGTCGTGCATGGCGGTCCGGATATTGCCAACGCCATTTGCGATCACCCCGACATCAAGGCCGTGTCGTTCATCGGCTCGACGCATGTCGGCACGCATATCTACCGTCGCGCCTCGGACGCCGGCAAGCGTTGCCAGGCGATGATGGGCGCGAAGAACCACTGCGTGATCCTGCCGGATGCCGATCGTGAGCAGGCCATCAACCATTTGCTGGGCGCGGCGTTCGGCGCGGCGGGACAGCGTTGCATGGCGACGTCCGTGGCCGTGCTCGTGGGCGAAGCGCGCGAGTGGGTGCCCGAACTGGTGGAACGTGCGCGTGCCCTCAAGGTTGGCCCGGGCACCGATCGCAAGGCGGATCTCGGCCCGGTGGTCTCGAAGCAGGCGCGTGCGCGCATCGAGAAACTCATCGGCGCCGGCGTGGAAGAGGGCGCGAAACTGCTGCTCGACGGACGCGGTCATGCGGTCAAAGAAGCTCCCGAAGGCAACTTCGTCGGCCCGACCATTTTCGATGGCGTGACGGCCGACATGTCGATCTACCGCGAAGAGGTTTTCGGACCGGTGCTGTGCATGACGGGTGTCGATACGCTCGACGAAGCGATTGCCTTCGTCAACGCCAACCCGAACGGTAACGGCGTGGCATTGTTCACGCAGGACGGCGGGGCGGCGCGTCAGTTCCAGAACGAGATCGACGTCGGTCAGGTCGGCATCAACCTGCCGATTCCGGTGCCGGTCGCGTGGTTCAGCTTCACCGGCTCGCGCGGCTCGAAGCTTGGCGATCTGGGGCCGAACGGCAAGCAGGCCGTTCTGTTCTGGACGCAGACGAAGACCGTGACGGCGCGCTGGCAGGCACGCGGTACCGGCCCGTCGGGCGTGAACACCACCATCACGCTGAAGTAACGCGCCCCTTCCTACGGATTTCGGAGACAGACGATGGCTACGGAGACTCAACAAGGGACATGGCGTGTCGGGTTCATCGGGCTCGGCAACATGGGCGGCCCGATGGCGGCCAATCTGGTCAAAGCGGGGCATGACGTGCGCGGATTCGATTTGTCCGGCGCGGCGGTGGATCGGCTGGCGGCCGTCGGTGGGCGCGCGGCGACGTCGATTGCCGACGCTGTGCGCGACGCGCAGGTGGTCATCACGATGCTGCCTGCCGGTGAGCATGTGCTCGCAGCCTATGACGGCCCCGAGGGCGTACTCGCGAACGCTGCGGCCGATGCCGTGCTGATCGACAGCAGCACGGTGCCGCCGGAGATTCCGCGTCAGTTGGCGAAACTCGCGCGCCCGGGCACGCTGTTGCTCGACGCGCCGGTCTCGGGCGGCACGGCAGGCGCTGCGGCGGGCACGCTCACCTTCATGGTGGGCGGCGACGCGGCGCTGGTCGAGCGCATGCGGCCGCTGCTCGCCAACATGGGACGCGCGATCCACCACGGCGGCCCGCTCGGCGCCGGACAGACGCTCAAGCTGTGCAACAACATGCTGCTGGGCATTCTGATGGCGGGTACGAGCGAGGCGTTGCGTCTGGGAATTGCCAACGGGCTCGATCCGAAGGTGCTCTCGGCGGTCATGCAGCAAAGCTCCGGTCGCAACTGGACGCTGGAGGTCTACAACCCGTGTCCGGGGGTGATGGAGAACGCGGCGTCGTCGCGCGGTTACACGGGCGGCTTTGCCACCGATCTGATGGCGAAGGACTTGCGCCTCGCCCATGGCGCGGCCAAGGCCAGCGACGTGGCCACGCCGCTGGGGGATCTGGCACGGCGCATCTTCGAGGTGCATCGGGCCAACGGCCACGGGGCGCTCGACTTTTCGAGCATCTTCCAGGACCCGGTGACGCTGGCGCAGGCGCTGGACGTGAAGTAATCCGCGAGTGGCAAGACAGACAAACGCCCGTCGGCTTTGCGGCCGACGGGCGTTGTCTTGTGACGATCGCGGACGCTGAGCGCCTGTCGGCCTCAACCGGCAATCATGTGGTGCAACTGGTCGAGTTCCTGATTGAGCGCGCGCTGCTCGTCGCCCGACAGGCCGCCGCCGTGTTGCGCCGCCATGTCGCGGGCTTCCTGCGCGATGGCGTCGAGTCGGCGGTGCAGCTCATAGCCACGCGGCGGCGGGTAGTAGCCCTGGTTCACGTGATTGTCGATGTCACGCGATTCGCTGCCGATCCGGCGGTCGATCTGCTCGCGGCGTTGCACGGCGACCGTATGCGGGTCCGGCTCTACGACGATGCGCGCAGCCGGGGCCGGGCGCGGCGGCTCGACCACGCAGCCCGAGAGCGTGCCGACGACTCCCGCGAGGCCAGCCAGCAGCGCGATGGCGGCCAGTCCGCGAGCTTTGCCGGACTTGCCGGCGGGTTGAGTGCGAGAAGTGTGGTGTGGGACGTTCATGATCGTTATTGGCCCTTATCTACGCCAAGACGGCGTATGAGCATTCTCACGAACCGCGCGCAGGGCGAACAGCGATGTTTCAATCGGTTGCAATCATTTCAAACGCGTCAATATGGGCGTATCATCGCGCCGCAACGGCTTTCCCCCACAGCCCGTCTTACTGCGCTCGCGAGCGCCTTTGTTGCCATGATCGTCCGACCCAATCTGCACTGGCTGCGCATGCTTTTCGTCGTGCGCGGCTCGATCTTGCCCAAGATTGCCCCGCAGCTCATTTTCACCACGATCATTTCGGTAGTTGTCACGCTCGCCCATGGGCGCGTCTTCGAATGGAAGATTCCGCTCACCTTCATCCCGTTCTCGCTGATCGGCATTACGCTGGCGATCTTTCTCGGCTTTCGTAACACCACGAGCTACGCCCGCTACTGGGAAGCCCGCATGCTCTGGGGCAGCGTGCTCAACGAAACCCGCGCACTGGCCCGCCAGTCGATGACGCTGGTGTCCGATACCTCGGAGTCGCCGCGCTTCGTCGCTTATCTGATCGCCTTCGTGCACGCAATGCGCCATCAATTGCGCGGAACCGATCCTCGCGCCGACTTCGAACGGTTGCTCGGCAAGGAAGACGTGGCGTGCCTCGCACGCAAGCAATTCAAGCCGATCACGATCCTGCTCATGGCGGGCGAATGGCTGCGCGAGCGCAGAATGCGAGGGCAGATCGACGCGCCGCTCGCGCAAGTCATGGAGATGCATCTGGATCGTCTCGGCGAAGCCATCGGTGGCTGCGAGCGAATCGCCACCACGCCGATTCCCTTCACGTACGGCGTGATCCTGCACCGCGTGACGTACCTCTACAGCCTGCTGCTGCCGTTCGGTCTGGTCGACTCCATCGGCGCGATGACCCCGGTGATCGTGGCGTTTATCTCGTACACCTTCTTTGCGCTCGAAGCCGTCAGCGCCGAAATCGAGGAGCCCTTCGGGCTGGAACCGAACGACCTCGCCCTCGACGCCATGTCCGAGACCATCGAGCAATCGCTGAGCGAAATCCTCCACCGCCAGCACACGGCCCGCGTGCGCCCCCGCGATCACCACATCATCACTTGATGTGCCGATACTAAAGTCCTTGCTTTACTTTTTTGCGCGCCTATACTCAAGCACATGCTTGACCATGACAACGCTCTCGATCTGACCTTTCAGGCACTGGCCGACGCGTCGCGCCGCGCGATGCTCGCGCGGCTGGCGCAGGGACCTGCGTCGGTGAGTGCGCTCGCGCAGCCGTTGGCGATGTCGTTGCAGGC
>Ga0181519_10000551_pt1 | contig 34172 bp, 31 predicted proteins | sample PEATcosm2014_Bin_26_FD_121102 | JGI IMG/M metagenome (GOLD analysis project Ga0181519, IMG submission 121102) | Peatland microbial communities from MTU Mesocosm Facility, Houghton, MI, USA - PEATcosm2014_Bin02_10_metaG | ecosystem: Environmental > Terrestrial > Soil > Wetlands > Peat | place...
GCCATCGGGCGACCACGACGACATGCGTCAACTCGGCAACAGCGATGTCTGGTACCGCAGCTATGTCGTGCCCGACAGCGCCCGTCTGTCGTATCAGCTCGCGCCGGACGTCCCCGATATCGAAGGCACCGCGATGGAACGGCGCCGCGCGGTGGTGACGACATTGCAGGCCGACCCGCTCAATCGTCACCCGTTCACCGTGGAAGGGTTCGACGGCAAGCGCAGCGTGAAGTCGTCGGTCACGCTGCCCGACGCGCCGCCGCAACCGTGGATCGATCGACGTGCGAATGTGCCCGCAGGCACCGTGCAGGCGACGCGGTTTACCAGCACCGCGCTGGGTAACACGCGCGACGTCTATGTCTATCGTCCTGCCGGATATCGCGTGAACGACGCCTCGCAAGGATTGCTGGTCGTATTCGATGCGCATGCCTACCTGAACACCGTGCCCACGCCGGTCATTCTCGACAACCTGATTGCCGAGGGCCGCATACCTCGCACGGCTGCGCTCATCGTCGGCGTCATCGATGGCGGCACGCGTGGCAAGGAACTGCCGCCGAATCCCGCGTTTGCCCGCTTCCTGTCCGAGGAATTGATGCCGTGGGCGAAGGCGCAAGGCGTGTCGGCACCGGCCGCGCGCACGGTGGTCGCCGGGTCCAGCTACGGCGGACTCGCTTCCGCATGGGCAGCGCATGAAGCGCCGCAGTGGTTCGGCAATGTGCTCTCGCAGTCGGGGTCGTACTGGTGGGCGCCGTCACAAGGCGATGCCACCACGCGTGAGTCCGGCTGGCTGATCCGGCAGTACGCCGATGGGCCGAAACTGCCCGTGAGGTTCTATCTCGAGTCGGGATTCTTTGAAGACCGGCGCGGGCCGACAGGCATCGGCACTTCCGGGCGTCACATGCGCGACGTGTTGCGTGCGAAGGGCTATCAGGTGACGTATGCGTCGACGCCGACCGGTCACGACTACCTCCACTGGCGCGGATCGCTCGCCTGCGGGTTAATGGCGCTCATCGGTACGCCGGACACACAGCGCACCTTGCGCGCGACACCTGCAACACCGCAGAGCCTCGCCAGCGTTTGTCCAATGCAGTGAACTGCGAATATGAAATCGCCGTGGCATGGCACACATGGCGCTCATGGCGCGACGCGTATGAGGTCATACCACGGCGGCGGCGTCATGCCTAACACCGGAAACACCGCAACTACAACGAGCCACAACCGCGCTGCTCACGATGGTGGCAGAGGCATTGCAGACTAACCGCGATTGTCGATCCAGTCGCGTGCCCATGTGGAGGCGTGTCCCAGTGCCTGCATTTCGGTATCGAAATAGTCGAGCGCATGGAACGTATAGGCGGCTGACGCGGCTTGAGCGGCATCACTACGCTCAAGCAGAAGGTTGGCGGCAAACCAGCCGTCCGGTAGACGATAGGCAGAAGGGGAAACTAGATATCCGTTGTAACGGTGGCTATGGTTATTATTTTTCATAAGCGATAAGCGAGCGACATTTGCACGGCATTCGGCCATACAAATTGAATAACTGCGAAATGGTAATAAAAGGGGAGCGAGACAGATCGTGTCGAGAAGACAAATGATGCACACCTCGAAACGGTGCGATCAGATCGGGAGCGCAAGGCTCCGCGAGGATGCTATTCAAGCAAAGGGCCGGTGTACCGGCCCTTGAACTACTTTACTGCGGGGTGATATTCGATGCTTGCATGCCCTTCGGGCCACGCTTGGTCTCAAAGCTCACCTTCTGGTTCTCTGCGAGCGACTTGAAACCCTCGCCTCGAACTTCGGAGAAGTGAGCGAACAGATCTTCGCCGCCAGCATCCGGCGTAATGAAGCCAAAGCCCTTGCTATCGTTGAACCACTTAACAGTACCCATTTCCATGATAAATCCTTGAAATAAACCTAAGAGCCCCATTGCGGAGCGAGAAAAACTTCAAGGAGGAGGAGAGGATAGCGAATACCGCGCAGAGGACGCAGAAAAATGATAATCAGCAATCGAGCTTCTTGAATGTTTCAGCGCGGACGATACGTTGAGAGGCAGTGACTGTCAAGGCATTTCGTGACGCGTGAACGCTGTCGGTGAAGCCATCGATGAATGGGTCGCCAGTGCACGGTTTATCGCGTGCGGTAGACCAAGCATCGCGATAAACCGCGCGCTGCATCGAACCCGAAACATCGTCGAACGTTTTTTCAGTCGTATCCAATATCTTCTTCGTGTCGCGACTCACCACGGCACGCTCGCAGCGAACGATCTCGCCTTTGCTTCGCTTGCGTGTGCCTTTGAATCGCTGGCGAGAATCTGAACTGAGATCAGGACCTCAGGACCTCAGGACCGTAACGTGACGTGACGTTACGTTACATGCGCGACGGCGAGACCACTTTTTCTGACACTGCCGGGTCTGGCGCGCGTGCCGCGATGCCCTGTTTTCACTCCATCGCCTTGGCTGGAGAGGCGGACCATTTTCCCGGCTGTGCTGTCACCTCTCGGGCATCGAATTTGCTCATCAACCTGCGTTGTTCCCACAACGGAGGAAAGGAATCATGAAAAGTGAATTCAGAATGAGCGCTATCGTCATGGCCGTCGTTCCAGTAATGGCTGTTACGGCCCATGCACAATCATCGCCCGCCCCTGGCGGCAACGATTTCGGCACGGTAATCGCTAATGCGGGCAGTGTTATCAGCGGCGGCGGCTCGACGATTTCAGCGATTGGTTCTGTCATCGGTTCGCAATCGATTCCCGGTGTCGGCTCGTCCGTCCCTCAACCGTTGGGGAATATCGTTCAGCAATTCGGCGCAGCCACCTCCACGGTCGGCACCGGTGTCTCTCAAGGTCTGGGGCAACTCGGTACGAGCGGAAATCCGGTCGGAACCACCCTTTCGAGTCTGGGCGGCCCAGTGAGTTACTTTGGCGGCGCCGTCACCGACGCTGGCAGTCTCGTCACCGGCCTGAGCAGCGGTCCATTGAGCCCGCTCAGCGCGGTGACGACGCCGCTCGCTAGTGTGATCGGCATGCTCGGCGGAGCGATCACCAACGGTGGCGGCACGCTGACGACAGCCCTTTCGACCGGGCCGGCCGAACAAATCACGCAAACCCTCAGCACCCTCATTACCCCCATCACGTCGACAGTCGCTTCCACAACGCAGACCGTTGGCTCGACAACGGGCCTTGGCGCTCCGCTAAGCGGCTTGCTATCGACGCTCGGCGCTAGTCTCGGCGCCGCAGGAGGCACAATCGCCGGAACCGGCAATACCCCCATCACCACGGCGCTTGGCAATGATGTAACGAGCGTCGGCGCGGCCATCGCTTCGGTCGGCGGCCTGGCCACCGGATCCTCGGGCAGCGGCAACCCACTGGCACCCGTAACGAACCTACTCGCGAGTGCAGCAGGCGGTGGCAGTAACCCGCTTGCCCCAGTCACCGGTCTGCTCTCAGGCGTTACGGGCACATTGGGTGGCGCAGCCGGCGGTGGCAGTAGCCCGCTTGCACCAGTCACCGGCCTGCTCTCAGGCGTTACGGGCACATTGGGCGGCGCAGCCGGCGGTGGCAGTAGCCCACTCGCCCCAGTCACCGGCCTGCTCGGTGGTCTGGCGTCGGGCGCAGGAGGTTCATCTGGCGGCCTGTTGGCCGGCCTTGCACCGAGAAAATAGCCAGCGCGCGTCAAGCGCAACGCTCGGAAGGCGGCGGACCGGTTGTCGGGTCCGCCGTTTTTTATCGGGTCGACGTCGAATACCCACGGCGTCGGGAACCGGGGCGTTTGCCCGCCTTCGCTTCCGCATCGGTCTCTATGCCGGTGCCCGCGTGGTGAGTCTCCAGGCTCGTGTAAGGCACGGGGGAATGCGACTTCCCAAGACGGGCGCTTGAGCTGTCACAGACGCCGTACTATAGTGGCCGACGCCACGCATCGCTTGCGGTGCCTTGGCGTCCTCACAAAACGGCGTGGCGTTGTGACACGCCAACTCAAGGATTTCGCCCACTATGGACACCACCGTCATCGAAAGCTGGAAGGATTTCATGGAGTTGTCCTCCCGCTTCGAAGGTTGGGCCTTTCGCGGGCAACAGGATGCGCGCTGGCATTTGCAAAGTTCGCTGTCGCGGTATCTGCACGCCTATGTGTCCGACAAGGAACAGTGGCGCAGTCGTGAGGCACGTGCCATCCGCATCTTCCGGCGCAAGGCGCATAACCATGTGCCCTGGCCCGCACTGTTGCACGACGACCTGCGCTGCCTCGGGCTGATGCAGCACCATGGCGCGCCCACGCGTTTGCTGGACTTCACGAAATCGCCCTTCGTGGCGGCCTTCTTTGCGCTGGAGCGTGCGACGAGCGATTCGGCCATCTTCGCCCTCAACACCCCCGCCCTGTATGACGACCGCGCCCGCCCGCGTCACGCGCCGTGGCTGACCCGCGACACGATCGATCCGCGCGTCAAAGGGAACATGGAGAAGTACTTCCTCGGCAACGACAACGAGGTGGTCTGGTTCGGTGAGCCGGAAGAGATGGACGGCCGTCTGATCGCGCAATCGGGCACGCTCGTGGTACCGGGCGTGATCGACCGGCCGCTGCATCACATTCTGGACGGTTACGAGAGCGACGAACCGCTGCTGCGCAAGATCGTGCTGCCGGTGGCACTGCGTGCGGACGCGATGAAGTGGCTTTACCGCATGAACGTGACGAACGCCTCGCTGTTCCCCGATCTCGACGGGCTGGCCCGCTCGATCGCCGTAGAAATCGAAATGGTCTGGCCGACGCAGACACTCGGTTGAGTACGGCTTAAGTTCGAGTCAGGTGCGCCCTGCGGCCCGGGTCAAATCAAGCGTTCCAGGAAGCTGGCTCCGCCCGACCTGCGCTCGGACTTGTCCGCATACATGCGTTGATCGGCAATGCGGATGAGTTCGCTCATCGATTCGCCATCATCGGGGAACACCGCTACACCGACACTCACGCGTACCGTCAGGCTGGCGTCGTTGACCGAGATGACCTGCTCGATCTCGGCGCGCAGACGCGTGACCGCAAAGTCGATTCGCTCGACGATCTCGGCGTCCTGAACGATGGCGACGAACTCGTCGCCGGAGTGACGCGCGACAAAGCCGCACTCCGTGACCCCCGTCTTCATGCGCTGGCCAATTTCCTTGAGCAGCAAGTCGCCCGTCGCGTGGCCCAGGCTGTCGTTCACATGCTTGAATCCATCGATGTCGGCGAACAGAAGTGCGAGCTTGCCGTTGGTGCGCTGCGCACGGCGCACGGCCTCGCTGGCGAACTCGCCGAACGTGCGACGGTTCGGCAGCCCGGTCAATTCATCAAAGCGCGCCGCCCTGTACAGATCGTCGATGAGCTGCTTTCGCTCGATCGCCAGCGCCGTCTGATCGCACACGAACGCGAGCAGCCGTTGCGCCGTCTCGGCCTGCAACGCCCGCGCCGGCCCGTAAATCATGAGCGTGCCCACGGCGCGCCTCGCCGTGTACATCGGCAACACCACCAACGCATGCTTGCCTGGCACGGCAGTCTCGTCTGGCGAGAACGGCTTGCCGTGCCACGTTGCAGAAGCGGGATCCTGCCCCTCGGCCGGCGCGGCTTCGATCAATCGCCAATGAGATCGCTGCGCATTCGCCGCCTGCCTGGAGACGGCCTGTGCCTGCGACCAGTCGAGTACCGCAACGTCGGCACTTTCACGGTACTGATATACCTTCTCCCAGTTCATTCGTTCGCTATCGCAGGTGGCGACGACGATGGCGTCGATGGGAAACAGCGTGGACAGCGTGTCGTGAACGGCCTTGCAGAGCGAGCGGACATCTGCGGCGTCGTGGGCGGCTTCGGAAATCGAGTAGGTCGCGCGTTGCAGCGCTTCGGCGTGCTTCTTTGCCGATACGTCACGCGCCACGCCGATGCGCAGTCCGTGCGCTTCGGACCAGCAGGCGGACCACATGATGTGGACGTAGTGACCGGCCTTGTGAATGTAGCGATTCTCGAACCCGATGCGCGGATGCCCCGACATCACGTGCTCCGACTCCTCGATCGTGCGCTCCCGATCTTCCTTCGCAACGAAATCGATCATCGAGCGCCCCATCAGCTCCTGCGGCGCGTACCCGAGAATATGTTCGCAGGCCGGACTCACGTACACCAAAGTGCCGGCCTGATTGACAAGAAATACAGCGTCCAGCAGCAACTCCATGCAGCTAGCCAGGACGTCTTTTGTTACGAATTCCATTTATTTCGAGTGGGCTCGAAGCGTCAGCCCGATATAAGGCAATCTCAAGACGTGATATTTCATCACCGTGACAACGCAACACTTGCGATTGCCTGCTCTGCACTGCGCATGACTCAGAAGATCAGTTGTTTCACCCAGCCCGGCGTGACAACATCCGTCGTGCACTCGACCCGGACTTTTCGACACGCACTCTCGTACTCACTACGAAGCAACCTGATTCTCGCCGCGACGAGCGGCCGGAATGCCAACTCGCGTTCGCTAAATCCCACCCGATCCGTATATCTCGTGCCATCGGGCAAAGTGCCTCGAATTTCGTAATAAATCACCCCGTCGCGCGAATACTTCACTACTTTCGCAGTCATCTTGTCCTGCTTCTTATCTGTATTGCCCCGCCCCGAGCTTTCCCGTTATGTCTTTGTGCACCACTGGGTTGTGAAGCTGATTGTCACTTGGCAAATGCAAATTGGCAACCACGGCCGCACGCCCGTGGCGCCCGTACCACGGGGCGCTCGGGGCGATCCATCGATTCCGGGATAACCCTTGGACGGCGTGTCGATCACGATCGCTTTTTAAAAAATATATTGGATAACGAATTAAACGATTTCTTATAAAATTGCGGCATCGATATCAGGTCGTCTCGCAATAAATCGCATTTATCGGTAAAACGTCGCTCTCATTCGAATCTGCCAACTTTTCCATCGACACCAATGGCAGCGATTCATGACAGCAGGCTGTAATGACGATGCTCGTTACCTGTGTAGGATTCGACCAAGGCACGGTAGTTGAAGCGTGAGCAAAACACGTCCGCCGTTGCCACGCTCTCTGTCGTCACTCTCACCGTTAACGCGCTTGACGTCACACGCGAGTAGCGTATAGAGTCTTCGCATGACGAATTTCAGCGCCCTCCTCTCGCAAAGCTTGCGCGTTGTCCCGATGGGACAGCGGGGTGCGTTCGTCAAAAGCAAAAAACAGTCGCTCAACTGACCGGAGCGTGCTGTTCCGTCAGTTGAGCGACGGAATAGCCACGTGGACCCGGCAGTCCCGCCCCTGCGCACAGCGCCCCTCGCATCACCCGGCCAACCTGCCCCGAAGTTCCCACGCGTTTGACTCTTGCGTCGCCCTGCTGAACGGTTTCCGTACAGGTCATTACACGTTCGTTGCATACGTACCGTTCAGGGAGACACCCATGCAAGTCGCGCAGTCCCACACCCCATCGATGGCTTCGTCCACCTCGTCTGCTTCGTCTGCCTCGCCGACCTTGCGCGGCATCTGGCTGCCGCTCGTCACGCCATTCCTGCGCGACGGCGCACACACCCCGGTCGATCACGCGGCGTTACGCCGGCTCGTCGCGCATTACCGTCGCTCAGGCATTGCCGGCTTCGTGATCTGCGGTACCACAGGCGAGGCGGCAGCCCTCGATGACGCCGAACAGCTTGCCGTGTTCGACACCGTGCTGACAGCGGCCGGCGATGTGCCCGTGATCGCTGGACTCGCGGGCAATCATCTGGGCCACACGCTCGCGCGCCTGGACGCCTTCAACGCGTTGCCCTTGGCCGGTGTGTTAACGCCTGCGCCGTATTACATTCGTCCCACGCAGGCGGGTCTCGTCGACTGGTTCCGGACGCTCGCAGATCGCTCGCGTGCGCCGCTCGTGCTCTACGACATTCCGTATCGCACCGGCGCGACACTCACGCTCGAGACGTTGCTCACGCTCGCGGGCCACGAGAATATTCGCGCAATCAAGGATTGCGGCGGCAACGCGCACACCACGCAGGCGCTGATCGCCGACGGCCGCCTGGCGGTTCTCGCGGGCGAGGACCACCAGTTGCTGTCCACGCTGACGATGGGCGGGCACGGTGCGATCATTGCGTCGTCACACTGCCAGCCGGCACATTTCGCAGCGCTCTATCGCGCGGTGCAGGCGCAGCAGCTTGACGTGGCGCGGACGTTGTTCCACGCGCTCATGCCGGTCGTGAAATTGTTGTTTGCGCAGGCGAATCCGGGCCCGGTCAAGGCGTGGCTTGCACGGGAAGGTTTGCTCACGGACGTGTTGCGCGCGCCGATGACGAGTGCGTCACCCGCGCTGGCGCAACAACTGGTGGAGGCGATTGCCGCCGTCGACGCCGCCCTCGGCGCGAAGGCGGCAATCGCTGCCTGAGAGGTTGAGGGCTGAGGGCTGACTGGCGAGACGTGCTTCGTGCGGAACGTCAGGCGAGCGCGCGTTGCCCGCGTTGTTGCCCGCGTTGTTGCCCGCGTGCCTGCCTTGCGCTGGCGCTATCGACTTGCGACTGCCCACCGGTCACTGCCGTGAGCACCGGCGCGTTCCGCGTCGCGCCCGGGGACAGGCCGCCGTCGCCGTCCACGCGGAATTTCGCGGTCTCACCGACCAGTTCGGCGGCTTGCTGGCGCATATGTTCCGCCGCAGCCGCCGCCTCTTCCACGAGCGCGGCGTTCTGTTGCGTCACCTGATCCATCTGCGTGACGGCCTGATTGACCTGCTCGATGCCACGCGCTTGCTCGTCGCTTGCCGCCGCGATTTCGGCAATCAGTTCGTTCACGCGCCGCACGGACGTCACGATCTGATCCATCGTGCGCCCGGCGACCTCCACGCGCGAGGTGCCGTCCTCGACCTGCTGGATCGACGCTGCAATCAGTTCACGAATGTCCTTGGCCGTGCCGGCCGAGCGTTGGGCGAGCGTGCGCACTTCGCCGGCCACCACTGCGAACCCCCGGCCCTGCTCGCCCGCGCGCGCCGCTTCCACGGCCACATTGAGCGCCAGAATATTGGTCTGGAACGCGATGCCTTCGATCGCCTTGATCATGTCGCTCATGCGCGCCGAGGCGCTGGCCATCGCCTGCATCGTCTCGACCACAGCTCGCACGCTCTGCGCCCCGGCATCTGCCACGCCCGACGCCTCTTGCGACAGCTGACGCGCCTGCATAGCATGTTCGACGTTCTGCCGCACGGTCGACGTCAGCTCCTCCATCGACGCCGCCGTCTCTTCGAGCGACGCGGCCTGTTCTTCGGTGCGCTGCGACAGATCGGTGTTGCCCTGCGCAATCTCGCGCGCGGCGTTGTCGATGGCGCCCGACGCCCCTTGAATGTTGCGCACCAGATGCGCCAGTTGTTCGACGGCAGTGTCGAGCGCATTCGCCATCTGACCGATCTCGTCCGCGCGTTCGGCCTTCACCCGATGGGTCAGATCGCCGCGCGCGAGCGCCATGGCACCGTCCGCCGCAGCACGCACGGGACGCGTGACCGACCTTGCAATGGCCACGCCGCACAGCACGGAGACCGCGACGGACGCCAGCAGCGCGGCGAGCAGCCACAACCGGGCGGACGCATAGGCGGCATTCGCATCCGCGGCTTCCTTGGCGCTCACGGCTTTGCCCACGCCCATGAGATCGTCAAGTGGCGAGAAAAACGCCAACTGCGCCTTTTGCACCGGCCCCAGCAGTTCGGCCTTGGCCTGAGCGTAGTTGCCGCTGCGCACGAGCCCCTTGATGACATCGAGCTGTTTACCGTACTCGGCGCTCGCGGCAGTGAGCGAGCCATACAGCGCCTTGCCCTTCTCGGTGTAGAAGATCGTCGCCATGCCCGCAACGCTCTTGAGGTTGGCCGCATTCAGTTCGTCGATTCTGGCCAGACGCACATCGAGTTGCGAGGCGTCTTCGGACATGACGATGTCGCGCAGGACCACGGCGATGTTCGCCGCCCGGTCCTTCAGGCCGTGAAACTCCAGAATCTTGTTGTTGAGGTCGGAAACGATGAGTTGGGTATTCGTGTCCATCGTTGCCATTTTCGTCACGGCAACCACCGCCACGACCAACAGCATCACGACATTGATGGAAAAGGCGGCAGCGAGCCGTTTGCTGATACTCAGATTCTTGAACATTGCCTTGCGCTCATCGAGCGGTTCGTCCTGCGGTCGTTTTTTCAACCTGCTGCCGGCACGCGCAGCAGGTCACTGTCTCTCTCGGTACCTCTGACGAGACTTAACGAGTGCTTTTGACGAAACTTGAGCGCCCGCGCGAGGAAATCGTCGAGCCCCTCGCAAACGCCCGCCAGGCAAGGCCGTCCACCGGTGGACGCGCGCACCAAAATAGCGCATGTCGACGCAAACTACGTATGTGAGTCCTTCGCGTGTGCGGTGCTGCGTTGACGAAGGTTCGCCGGCCGGCAGATCACCCCTGTGCCGTGAGCGACGTGACGAACTCGAGAAATGCCCGCGTCTTTGCGGGCGGGTGGTGGCGCGACGGATGGTAGGCGTAGAGCGGAAAGCGTTCGTCGGGCCAGTCGGGAAAGAGCTCGACCAGTTGTCCGCTCTCGCGCCAGCTCTGGGTACCGAATGCCATCACCTGGGCAATGCCGTAACCTGCCAGACACGCGCTGAGCAGCGTGCCGGCGTCGTTGACCACCAGCCTTGCGTTCGTGGGCACCACAAGACGTTTGCGCTTGCGGTGAAACTCCCATGGGAACGGCCGCCCGGTTTGCGGATCGCGAAACTCGATGCAGGTGTGCGCCTCGTCTGACAGGTCTTCCGGCTTGAGCGGACGACCGCAACGCTTGAGATAGGCGGGCGCGGCCACCGTCAGGATGGGCGTATCGAGCAGCTTGCGTGCGACGAGCGTCGAGTCCTGCGGCACCCCGAAGCGCACCGCCAGATCGAAGCCATCGGCAATCATGTCGCCAAGACCGTCGCGCGTCATCAACTCGAGATGCAGCGCCGGGTACTGCGCCAGAAACGCTTCGAGATTCGGCCCGAGGATCAGCCGGGAGAAGAACGGATCGATATTCACGCGCAATCGCCCGCGCACCGTCGTTGCGCCATCCGAGGCCGTGGCGGCCGCTTCTTCGAGCCCCGCCAGCAGCGGCGTGACCTGCGTGTAGAAGCGCCGCCCTTCGTCCGTCAGTGACACCACGCGCGTGGTGCGATCGAACAGACGAATCCCCAGACGCCCTTCGAGTCGCGACACCGCACGGCTCACGCCCGGCTGCGACATATCCAGACGCTCGCCTGCTGCGGCGAAACTGCCCGCTTCCACGATCGCCACGAATACCCCCATGCCGTTGAGCGTGCGCTCGTCGAATCCGGCCATGTCATCCCCTCCGGCAAAGATGCCAAAATGGCATCAATCAAATGCGACTCATGTTATCGCGAAATGCATGGCAACGCTCCACAATGGCGACCAACGCGGTGTGGACCGCCTCTTTTCAAGGATTCGAGATGTACGCCATTACAGGAATTACCGGACAAGTCGGCGGGGTGGTTGCACAAACGCTGCTCGCGCGAGGAGACACCGTGCGGGCCGTTGTGCGAAGCGCTGCCAAGGGCGCGGCATGGCAGGCACGCGGCTGCGACATCGCGCTCGCCGACATGGCCGATGCCGACGCGCTGACTCATGCCTTCACCGGCGTGCAAGGGGTGTTTGTACTGCTGCCGCCGAACTTCGATCCCTCGGCCGACTTTGCCGAATCGCGCGCGATCATCGCCGCGCTCGTGAAGGCCTTGCAAGCCGCGCGTCCGGCACGCGTGGTCTGCCTGTCGACGGTCGGCGCACACGCCACGCAACCGAGCCTGCTCACACAACTCTCGCTGCTCGAGCAACACCTTGGCGCACTCCCGCTGCCCGTCACGTTCCTGCGCGCTGCGTGGTTCATGGAGAACGTCGCGTGGGACGTCGCATATGCCCGCACGCACGGCATCTTGGAGAGCTATCTGTCGCCGCTCGGACGCGCCATTCCGATGGTCGCCACCGCCGACGTCGGCACCACGGCGGCCGAGCTGTTGCGCGAGCCATGGGAAGGTAAGCGAGTGGTCGAGCTTTGCGGCCCTGAGCCGGTTTCCCCGCAAATGCTGGCCGACGCGCTCAGCCACGCCCTCGGTCGCAGCGTCGCACCGCAGGTCGTTGCGCGCGAGGAATGGGAGACGCGCTTCCGCGCACAAGGCATGCGTCACCCCACGCCGCGCATGCAAATGCTCGATGGCTTCAACGACGGCTGGATGACCTTCGAGGGCGCGCCACGACGCGGCACGACAACACTCGCCGAAGTCGTGCGCACACTCGCCGGTTGCCACTGAGCGGCCGTTTGGCCGACACTGCGAGCAATGCATCGCACCCGGCAGCGCAGATTGCCGGCGTGCGGCGTGCTCTCAGGGAGTGCCGAATGACGAACGGCAAGCGAGGAAAGAAACAGCGATGGGCCGCCCCCGAAGCCCGATCGGAGCGGCTCACCCTTGAGCGCGAGCGCAAAATGGCGCGCTCGACTCTCGATCAGTCCGGTCAGGACCCGATCGCCCTGACGGCGGCTGCGCTTGCCGGTACCCCGCGGGTTCCCCACTGCACCACGAGCATGCCCGCAACGATGAGCGCCACACCGGCCACTCGCGTCAGGTTCGCCGGCCTCGTTGCGAGGCCCATCAGTCCGAAGTGGTCGATGACGAGCGACGCCACCACCTGCCCCGCGACCACGCACACGATGAAATTCGCTGCGCCCAGACGCGGTGTCAGCACCAGCGCCGCCGTAATGTAGGCAACGCCTGCGATGCCGCCGATCCACAACCACCATGGCCCACGGGCGGCGGCCCCGAGGTCCGGCGCGCCGGCCCGCATGCCGATCAGCACCGGCAGCACCACGAGCAGACTGACCAGCAGCGAGGCGACCGTCGCCCATAGCGGATGGCCCAGGGCGCGGCCCAGTGCCGCATTGCTACCCGCCTGAAACGGGACGACGGCCCCGGCGAGCATGGCAACGGCAAGCGGTAACAGCGCTGCAACCGGGAGCGCTGGCGTAAAAGGGGTAAATGAACCATTCATGACGTGACCTCTCTCTTCGTAAATATCACTTGCCATCAGCGTGCTGCATCCATTTGAATAATGGAAATTCTAAATTTGCACACAAACTATTCATGACATGGATGATCTACGCCGGATCGATCTGAATTTGTTGCTCACGCTGCACGCGCTGCTTGCCGAGCGTCATGTCTCGCGCGCCGCGTTGCGACTGCACCGCAGCCAACCGGCTGTCAGCCACGCATTGGCGCAGTTGCGGGCGATCTTCGACGATCCACTGCTCGTGCGACGGGAAGGTGGACTCACGTTGACGGCGCGGGCGTTCGAACTTCAGCGTCCGCTCGAAGATGCGCTGGACCAGTTGCAAGGGCTGCTGCATGCGCCGGCGTTCGACGCGCGCAGAGCGCGCCGCACATTTCGCGTCGCGCTCTCCGACTACGGCTCGCGCGTGGCGCTGCCCGCGCTGACCCGATGCCTGCGCGAACGCGCGCCGGGCGTGGATCTGGCCGCATCGCAAGCCAGTCGCGAGGCGATGCTCACGCAACTGCTCGATGGCGAGATCGATCTGGCGTTGGGGGTGTTTCACGATTTGCCCGGCGACTTGCAGACACAGACACTGTTCGACGAGTCATTCGTCTGTGTGGCCGACCGCGCGACGTTGCCGGCGCGCGGCGGGCTGTCGCTGGAGGAATGGATCGCTCGGCCGCACGTGCTCGTTGCGATGCGTCCGGGGCCGGACAATGAAATCGATCAGGCACTTGCGGCCCTGGGCCACTCGCGACGCGTGGCGGTCACGCTCCCGCACTGGAGTATTGCCTCAGAGTTGATTGCTGGCACCGACCTCGTGCTGACGGTCGCGCAGCGCTCCGTGGCCCCATTGCGGCCCGACCGGCAGTTGCGCCGCTTCGCTGCGCCCTTCCCCATCCCGCCATTCCCGTTTCAGGCGGTGTGGCACGCACGGCGCGACGTCGATCCCGCCCACCGCTGGCTACGCGAGCAAATCGTCGACGTATGTTCGGTGTCGCGTTGACGATGAGGTTCGAGGACACACCACGACGCGGCACCACAACACTCGCCGCTTGCCACTGAGCAGCCGTTTGGCCGACACTGCGAGGATTGCATCGCACCCGGCAGCGCAGATTGCCGGCGTGCGGCGTGCTCTCAGGGAGTGTCGAATGGCGAACGGCAAGCGAGGAAAGAAACAGCGATGGGCCGCCCCCGAAGCCCGGTCGGAGCGGCTCACCCTTGAGCGCGAGCGCAAGATGGCGCGCTCGCCTCACGCCTACGTGCGGGGCAGCACGACCCGCTTTTACGAATGGCTGGACAAGGCCGACATCAACCTGCCACAAGGCCCCGCCATCTGGATCTGCGGCGACTGCCACACCGGCAATCTCGGGCCGCTGGCCGATGCGCATGGCCGCGTCGACGTGATGATCCGCGACCTCGATCAGACCGTCATCGGCAATCCCGTACACGATTTCATCCGGCTGGCGCTCTCGCTGGCCAGTGCCGCGCGCGGTTCCGCGCTCTCGGGCCTGACTGTCATTCGGATGCTCGAAGCGCTCATGCGCGGCTATGCATCGGCGTTTGAGCGCGACGACGACGTTGAGAGCGACGACGCCCCTCGCAAGAAGAGCGATACGCGCAAGACGAAAGCCGGTAAGCGTCACAGCAAGGCCAAAGGGGAAAACGTGGGCGACGCGCGCCCCGCCATCGTCGACCTCATCATGCGCCGCGCGGTGAAGCGTTCATGGAAACACCTCGCGCTCGAACGCATTGAAGACATTCGTCCGACGATTCCGCTGGGCCGCCGCTTCTGGCCGCTCAGCAAGACGGAGGAGAAGGAGATCGACGCGCTGTTCCAGGTCGACGCGATCGCCAGCCTTGCAACGGCGCTGCGCGGGCGTCCCAGCGACGGGCACGTCGAAGTGCTCGATGCCGCCTACTGGGTCAAAGGTTGCAGTTCACTGGGACGTTTGCGTTACGCCGTGCTGCTCGACGTCGACGGCGGTGTGGTGCAGGGGGACGACCTCTGCCTGATGGATCTGAAGGAAGGTGTGAGGGCGGCCGCCCCGCGCTATGCCGGCGTTCGCATGCCGCGCGACAATGCCGAGCGAGTGGTCAAGGGCGCCCTGCACCTGTCGCCGTCGCTCGGTGAGCGCATGCGCGCCACGCGCCTCATGGACCGCTCGATCGTGATTCGCGAACTTCTGCCACAGGATTTGAAGCTCGAGATCGAGACGCTTTCCCGTGACGATGCCACCGAGGTGGCGGGCTATCTGGGACGCGTCGTCGGGCAGGCGCACGCGCGCCAGATGGACAATCCGACCTGCCGCGCATGGGTGGCCGACCTGCAACGCAACCGCTCGAAGGCCATCGACACCCCGGTCTGGCTCTGGAACAGCGTGGTGCAACTCACCAGCGAACACGAAGCGGCTTATCTGGAGCACTGCAAGCGGTTGTTTTCCGGCGCGGCGTAGAAGCGTAGAGGCGTAGAGACGCAGAGGCGTCAGCGCGCATGACACGCCACGCCAGCGAACGACGTCGGCGACAACCCGATCAGAACATCGGGTTGCCGCTGACGGTCTTGAGCGGCACCTGCTGCGACACATCCCAATGCTCGACGATCTTGCCCTTGTCCAGACGGAAGATATCGACGATGGCGATGGGTTGATCGCCGGGATAAGGCACCTTGCGCACGTGCAGGATCACGTAATTGCCATCGGCGAACGCGCGAACGACATCGCTATGCGAGTCGGGCTGATTCTTGCGCAGGAAGTCCAGAAACTTGCCGAACCCCTCGACGCCATCCGCCGCATTCGGATTGTGCTGGATGTACTGGCTGCCGAGGTAACGGCGCGCCGCGTCGAAGTCCTTGCGATTGAGGCCCGCCTCGTAGAACGCGAGCACGGCCTCTTTATTGGCCGCCATCTGCGCGGCCGAGACGGCGGGCACCGCACTGGCCGAGGAGCGCAGCCCTTCGACGCCTGCGGCAGAAATGGCCGCACCGGGCACCGGCGGCATGCCCTCGGCGGCGTGAGCGGGCGCCATCGTGATGACGGAGACGGCGCCGGTAATGGCGAGCCACGAAGCGATGCGCGTTTTCATGGTGTTTGGGCCTTGGCGTTGCACGAACGAGCGATCAGCTTAGCAGTTCATACGGCCCGCCGCGCACCAGCGCGCGCTGGTAGGCATCGCGTGCATGGATGCGCTTGAGGAAATCGTCGATCGCCGGCCACTGCCCTCGTCCATCGGCACGTGCCGTCGCCGCTTCGAGCGGGAAGCTCATCTGAATATCCGCCGCGCTGAAGCTGTCGCCGACGAACCAGCCGGTCTTTGCCAACGCGTCGTTGACATACCCGAAATGCAGTTTCAATTGCGGATCGACGAAGCTCGATTGCAACGTGCCGCTGATCTTGCGCGCAATGGGACGCACGAAAAACGGCATCGGCGCGCTCGCGATGCGCAGGGCCACGAGCTTGAGCAGCAACGGCGGCATGGCCGATCCTTCCGCGTAATGCAGCCAGTAAGTCCAGCGCAGTCGCTCGGGCGTGTCGCGTGGCGGCACCAACCGGCCCTGCCCGTAGCGCTCGACGAGATACTCGATGATCGCCCCCGACTCCGCCAGCGTGAGATCGCCGTCCGTGACCACCGGCGACTTGCCTAGCGGATGCACCTGACGCAATTCCGGTGGGGCGAGCATGGTCTTGGGATCGCGCTCGTAGCGGCGCAGTTCGTACGGAACGCCCAGTTCTTCGAGCAGCCACAGCACGCGCTGCGAGCGGGAGTTGTTCAAATGATGGACCGTCAGCATGATGTCTGGCTCCGGCGGGAAATCCGCCCGTCATTGTCGCCGCAATGTCGGGTTTGCGGGTAATCTTCCCCATCGGCCCCGCCGGGGTTCGCCCGCGGCCCTCCATTCACCCCACCTCGCTCATGGACAGAATCGACGCCATGAAGGTCTTCGTCGCCACCGTCGACGAAGGAAGCCTTGCCGGTGCTGCCCGGCGTCTGGGCCGTTCGGCCGCCGCCGTCAGCCGCGCCATCGCCTATCTCGAAACCCACACGGGCACCGCCCTGCTGCACCGCACGACCCGCACACTCAAGCTGAGCGCCGCTGGCGAGCGCTACGCCGCGGCCTGCCGCCGTATCCTGCTCGATCTGGACGAAGCCGACATCGTCGCCGCCGGAGAACGTTCGGCCCCGCGCGGCCTGCTCACCGTCTCGGTGCCGCTCGCGGCGGGCGAGACGTTCATGCGCGAGATCGCCGACGCATTCATCGAGCGCTACCCCGATGTCATCGTCCGCCTGCAATTGAGCGATCTGCCCGTGAACCTGATCGACGAAGGCGTCGACGTTGCGGTAAGGGTCGCGCACCTGCCCGACTCGTCGCTCGTCGCCACGCAGGTCGGAGAGGTCCGGCGCATCATCGCCGCCTCGCCGGGCTATCTGGCGACGCACGCCCCCATCGAGACGCCCGCCGATCTCACGAAACATCAGATCGTCTCGATGACGTACTTCGGGATCGACTCGTGGCGCTTTCCTGCCATCGGACGCGGCTCGGTGCCGCAGGTCGTGCAATTCACCCCGCGCCTGATCGCCAACTCGATCCGCACGGTGATCGCGTCAGTCGTTGCCGGACATGGCGTGGCACGCATGCTGACGTACCACATCGTTGACGAACTCGAGCGCGGCACGCTACGCATCGTGCTGCAAAACTACGAACATCCGCCCATGCCGGTTCACGTCATTACCCCGCACGGCCGGCTGTCCGTCCCCAAGGTACGGGCGTTCGTCGACTTCGCGGTGCCCCGTCTGCGCAAGCATTTCTCACGCGTGCACAAGCTGGCAAGCGGGACCTGAGACACGCACGTCGACGCGGGATTACCGTGGTGCGGCAGCCCTTCGCCGTCGTCGTGCCGTCGCGATTGCCGTCGCGATTATTACGCCGGGCGGAAGAATGACTTCCGGGGGATGTCCGTTCTCTGACGCGCCGCAGCAACCTACACTGACTCCGTTGCTTTTGCACGCCGCACCGGCCAGCGCCGGGGGCGGCGCGGCGTCACCGGAGTCATCATGTCCAACGCAGTGCTCAGCGGCAGCCCGTCCGCCCCCTTCAACGCCTGGCGCGGCACCCTGAGCGCCGCATGTGCCAGCCTCATCGGCATCGGCTTTGCGCGCTTCGCGTACACCGCCCTGCTGCCCGCGATCATCGGCGCCCATTGGTTCGCCCCGGCCACGGCCGCTTACCTCGGCGCCGCCAATCTCGGTGGCTATCTGGTCGGCGCACTGGGCGCACGCGTCCTCGCGCGCTATGCCTCGAACGTCGCGATCCTGCGCACGATGATGCTGCTCGCTGTCGCGGCGTTCTTCGCGTGTGCGTCGCCACTTTCGTTCCTCTGGTTCTTCGGCTGGCGTTTCGCCTCGGGTGTCTCGGGCGGCATGCTGATGGTGATCGCGGCCCCTTCGGTACTGGCCCACGTGGGGCCGTCGAGACGCGGCATCGTGAGCGGTGCGATCTTCGCGGGCCTCGGACTGGGCATCGCGGCGACGGGCACACTCGTGCCGCTGCTGTTGCGGCACGGCCTCGCGCAGACATGGATCGGGCTAGGCGTGCTCTCGCTCGCGCTCACCGTCTTGGCATGGCGCGGCTGGCCTGACGGTGCGCCCGTCGTTGCGGCCAGCACTGCTCCCCATGCACGCCGCCGACCGGCCAGCCCGCTTACGCTGCGCTCGCTGTATGTCGAATACGCACTGAATGCCGTCACACTCGTGCCGCATATGATCTTCCTCGTCGACTATGTCGCGCGCGGTCTGGGCAAGGGGCTCGACGCGGGGGCCCACTATTGGGTGCTGTACGGATTGGGCGCTGTCGTCGGGCCGATCCTGGTCGGGCTTGTCGCCGATCGCATCGGCTTCGCGCGGGCCTTGCGGGTCGCCTACGTCGCGCAAATGGGGGCGGTGGTGCTGCCGGTGCTCGGGCTGGGCACGCCGGCGCTGATCGTCTCCAGCTTCGTGATGGGCGCATTCACGCCGGGCATCGTGACACTGGTGCTCGGACGCGTGAACGAGCTGCTCGCTCACCATCCCGCCTCGCAAAAGGGGGCCTGGAGCACCGCAACGACCAGCTTTGCGACGCTGCAAGCCGGTGCCGCCTACGGACTGTCGTTCCTGTTCGCGGCGACGTCGGGCAACTATTCGCTGCTGTTCATCGTGGGCGGTGTCGCCATGGTCATCGCACTGCTGGTCAACCTGACCACGGCCCGGCTCGAGCGGGCATGACCGTCAGCGCCACGCCGCGCTGAGCATCACGCCGCCAGAGACGACGAGCATCGTATCGAGCAAGCGCTGAAATACGGCCGGGCTCAGGCCGAGCACGAAGCGCTTGCCGAGCATGGTGCCCAGCATCAGCGTCATGCCGACGATCAGCCCGTTGGCCCACGCCGCGGGCGGCAACGCACCGAGACCCGAGAACATCAGCACTTTGGCGACGTAGATCAAGACGGAGCTGGCCGATTCCGAGCCGAGGAAGGCACCGCCCGACAAGCCATACGCGGCAAAGGCCGGCACGCTGAGCGGCCCCGTGGAGAGCACGATGCCCGTGAGGAAGCCGATGACCGCACCGGCGGCGCCCAACTGCCAGAGGGCCAGCCGCCATTGCTTGCGGTGCAGATAATGCCGCGCCGGCACCATCGCGATGAAGAACAGGCCCAGCGCGATGTCCACGACGGTGGCAGGCAGACTCCATAAGGTCCGTGCGCCCAGCGCGGCAGCCGGTGCACCCGGCAGCGAATACGCCAGAACGGCACGCCAGTCGATCTCGCGCCACCAGGCCAGCACCTTCGACACATTGCCGATGATGGCCGCGACCGCCATGATCGGCACCGCCTGCTTCGGGCCATACGTGTAGACCAGCACCGGGAGCAGCATCATCGACGAGCCCGTGCCGACGACACCACTGACCGCGCCCGCTGCCGTCCCGACGACGGCGATCATTACCATGGCCCACACATGTCCCGCGAAGAATGCCGCCAACATACCTGCCTCGTCGTTTTTCGATCCCCCTCACGCAGCGTTGCGTCGCGTGAGCCGTGGACGTGACGATAAAACATGACGAAGGCTCACACCATCGACAATTTCGCCGGGCTTCTGTGATAAAAAGTCACAAGTCCGAGGTCATTTCGTCGATGAGGGTTCTGGATGTCACGTCGTCAACTCCCCCCGCTGCACGCTTTGCGTGTGTTCGAGACCGCCGCACGCGCGCAGAGCCTGAGCGCGGCCGCTCAGGAATTGTCGATCACGCATGGGGCCGTGAGCCGTCAGATCGCTTTGCTGGAGGATTGGCTAGGTCAGACCCTGTTCGTCAGGCAGGGGCAACGCAATGTCGCGACAGATCATGCCCGGGCGTTTGCCGCCGAGATCAGCGCCGCGTTCGACCGCATCGACGACGCCGCCCTGCGCTTCGGCAAGGCGCCGCAAACGCGCATCGTGCGTGTCAATGCCCAGACCACGCTCGCCATGCACTGGCTGATCGCACGGCTGCCCGCGTTTCACGCCGCACATCCCGATGTGCAGATTGTCGTGACCACATCGAGCAGCGCCGACCCGGCGTTTCGCGGCGGATTCGACGTCGCGATCCGGCGCGATCCGCCGCCGCGTCCCGAATGGCAACCCTACGAGAAGTCGGTGCTGTTCGTCGAGCGGGCCAGCGTCATCGCAGCGCCTTCGCTGTTGGCGGCGTTACCGCTGCGCCGCCTGAAGGATCTGGCGAAACACACCTTCGTCGCGACACAGACGCGCGTGGGTGCATGGGAAGATTGGCTCAACGCGGCCGGGGTGCCCGCGTTGCGGCCGGTGCGCTTTGATCGGTTCGACCACTATCACGTGAGCCTGCAAGCCGTGATCGACGGGCTGGGCTTAGGCATCGGCTGCACGCCGACGCTCGATCGCGAACTGGCCGCCGGCCGTCTGACCCTGCCCTTTGCGCAGATTCAGGTGGACGGGGCGACATACGTCACGCTCGTGCCGCTCGACGCCGACAAGTCGCGAGCGCTGCGCGACTTCCTGACGTGGGTGCACGACACGGCAAGCATGCCCGCCGCCGACATCACGCTCCGGGGCGAACGCTCCATTTCCCGGGCGACACGCCGAACGCGCGCCGAAAGTAACGGGTGAAGTGCGACAGATCGTTGAAGCCTTGCGCCACGGCGACGTCGGTCGCCGACGCCCCGGCTCGCAAGGCGGGCAACGCTCGCACCAGACGCAACTGATTGCGCCACGCATGCGGCGCGAGGCCCGTCTCACGCGAGAAGAGCCGCGCCGCGTGAAATGGCGACAGATCGACGGCCTCGGCCAGCGCCGTCAGCGACAACGGTTCGGTGAGATCGGCCGAGAGTCGCGCCTTCATCGTCTCGACGCGCACCGCGTCGCGATGCACCGGTGTCTGCGGCGAGCGCGCCTGCGCGTAGCGAATCAACATCATCGACACGGCTTCGATCAAGACGCTCTCCGCCATCAGCGGGTCGGCGCCGGCTTGCAGCAGACGATGCGCAGCAATCAGCCGCTGCATGGCCTGCGCGTCGTAAATGACGCTTTCGCCAAACCATGGCAAGGCGTCCTCAGGTGACACCGGCCCCGGCAACGGATGGGTCAACTGACGCTGCACCCCCAGCACGAAGCTCACCGGCAGGTAGAACACCCGGTAGCGCCACCCGAAGTCGGTCTCGCGCGCGCCGGTATGCACTTCACCGGGGTGAATGACGGCAACCGACCCGGCATATGCCACATGCTCGCCGCCCCGATAGGCATAGCGTTCGGCGCCCTCGACAATACACGCGAACGTGTACGCGTCGTGCCAGTGCGGCGCGAAGGTGTGGTCGTTGTATTCGGCCGTGAGCATGTCGCCGCCCGGCACGAGCGACGAGCGCCAGTACAGGGGGGCATTGCGGAACGGCTGAATGGGTGGGTACAGGGCATTCATGCCCGCTACTTTACACTGCGCGGCCGCGCTCAGTAAGGCTGCACGGCCATCCTGAGCGCGCCGACCCGCAACGGCAAGGCAAGGGCAAGGGCAAGGGCAAGAAACGGGCGCTGGCCCGATCAGCGCGTGGCGATCACGAAAAGTCGCGGGAACGGCAGCAGCACCGTGCCGTCGGCCAGCGCAGGATAAGCGTTCGCGATTTCCTCGGTGTATCGCGTCAGGAAAGCTTCACGCGACGCGTCGTCGAGCTTTGCAAGGAACGGGCGCAACGCGCTGCCCTTGAACCACTCCACGACCGCCGGCGCGCCCCCTGCGAGCGGGTGATAGTACGTTGTGCGCCAGATGTCCACGCGCGAGCACAGTGCACGCAGCAGCGGGTAGTAGAACGTTGCGCCATGACGCGCCGTGCGCTCCACCCCTTTGAGCGTCGATGCCCAACGCGCATCGGCGGCCACCTCTCGCATCAGTTGATGCGCAGGTTCGTCGAGATTGTCGGGCGTCTGCACGGCCAGCGAGCCACCGGGCGCGAGGCACTCGACGAGGCGCGGGTACAGCGTCTCGTGATCGGGCAACCATTGCAACACGGCATTGGCGAGGATCACGTCGAACGGACCGTCCTGCCAACGGGCAATGTCCGCCACGTCGAAGCGATATTGCGGCAAGCGTGCGCGCGCCGCATCCACCATGTCCTGCGAGCTATCCAGCCCGAGTACTTCGGCCTGCGGATATCGCGCGGCGAGCACTTCCGTGGAATTGCCCGGGCCGCAACCGATGTCGACCACGCGCGCGACGTCGCGCGCCGCCTGAGGCGGAATGGCGGCGACCAGATCGCGCACGGGACGCGTGCGCTCATCTTCGAACTTGACGTATTGCGAGGCTTGCCACGCGGGATTCACGGGGGCATTCGACGACGGGACTTGCGACATGACGAACTCCAGGGGGCTATCGGGCGATAGCCGTCACGATATCAGGTCGCCGCCTGCAATGCCTCCACGAATACGCGCAGATGCGACGCTTCCGCATCGGTGATGGCCCAGTACGTCATGCCGCCGCGCCGCCAGCGCGCTATCGCATACCCATCGGCGCCGGTAATCGTCGGCGCGGCCGCGCCCTTGTCGCGCGCAGGAAACACATAGAGATCGATCGGATGCTTGTCTGTCCGGTAGACGAGGACGGCGACGGTGCGTCCGCCCACGTAATCGAGTCGTCCCCCTTCGAGCGGGAAGCCCTTGTCCGACAGATCCGTGACGGGCGGCGCGTAATCGATGCGCCCGTTGAACCACGGCTTGACGGTGTGCTGATCGGTCGAGACGACGTCGATGGGATGTTGCGAGAGCAGCGCACGTACATGGCTCGCCACGATCTCCTGCGGTTGCAGTCCGGTCGTCGACTGCGCTTGCGATGCGTCTTGCGGCGGCGCAGGCGGACGCACCACCAGCAACGCCATCGCCACGGCCAGTCCCCCGAGAATCGCGCCACCTGCCCCGCCGAACAGCCACGGCGCCAGGCTCAGTCCCCATGCCACCTCCGGCCGCTGGTCGGGTTTTCCGGGCCTGGGCGACGCGGCCCCGGGCATCGCGCCGGGCGGCGGCGATGCCGGCGTTACCTGCACATCGTCGACGGCCGGACTCGCCTGACGCTCAGCATGCGCCAACTCGCGGCGCAAGCGCTCGCGCAGCGACTGAGGGGCGTCGTGACGCAATGATCCGTCGCGCAGGATCTTGCCCAGCGTGGTCGCTTCGCTGGCGGCGGTGGACGGCGCTGCGCCCACACCCAGCGTCGTGTCACCGGTCTTGTCCTTCATATCGCTCACAGGATTCGTGTCGTTGGGATCGTCGGGCTTATTCATCGTGTCCTCCCCGGGTGGTGCCGTTCAGCGGCAGACGTGTGAGACGGGTGATCTGCGCCGACGGGGCGTGGGTTCCGTGCGGGACATTCGACGCGGCGGCGGGGTTCGTGCGCGCCGCGTCCTGCGCGGCGCGCACGGCGGCCGCCAGCATCTGTCTGCCGCGCGCCAGACGCGACATGACCGTGCCCGCCGGCACACCCACGATCGTTTCGATTTCCCGGTAGCTCAGGTCCTCCATCTCGCGTAACACCAGCACCTCCCGGAATACGACCGGCAATGTCGCCAGCGCGTCGCGCACCAACGCGCATTCGTCGCGGCGCACGGCGAGCATCTCCGGATCGCCGGAGGACGTGTCGTCCCACCCCGGCAGACTCGCCTCGCCGTGCAGCGCGTGCGTGGACTCATCGAATGGCGTGCCATCCGCCGCATCGGAGCGGCGACGCCACTCCGTGAGCCAGGTATTGCGCACGATAGCCAGCAGCCACGCGCGTGCATTCTCGCCGCGAAAGCCGTCGAAGAAGCGCAACGCGCGCAGGTAGGCTTCCTGCACGATATCGTCGGCATCGCTCGCACTGCCCGACAGCCAGCGCGCGAGGTTGTACGCCGCATCGAGGTGCGGCAAAGCCAGGGCTTCAAACCGTCCCGACGCTTGCGCGCCGTTTTTTTCAGCGTCAGTCACCGGGGTCTCCCGAAGACGGGCAACGCCATGCCCGAGTGAATCGGTCTGACGCCGCCATCGCGACGTCAATGCGACATCAATGCGCTCATTGAATCACATCTGCTTTGGCGAACGCCTATTTCACGACAATCACGCCAGTCATGTGCGGATGAATCGCGCAGTAATACGGATACGTACCCGGCTTGTCGAACGTGAAGGCGAACGAGCCGTCGGTGTCGAGCACCCCCGATGCAAACGCACGCGGGTTGCCCGAACTGGTGACGGTATGCGGCTCGTCGTCGCGGTTGGTCCATGTCACACGTGTGCCGGCATGGACCGTGAGCGTCGCGGGCGAGAACGTGAAGTTGTCGATGTGCACGGTGTTGGCGTCATCAGCGCTCGCGAGCGCGGGCAGCGTCAGCGCAAGCATGCCTGCGCCCGCCATGACAACGCGGCTCAGCCATGCGCGCCGCCGTGCGCGAGGTGCGTGCAGAAGAAGTGATTTCATGGGAGGGCTCCAAGAACGTGAGATATGTGAGATGTCACGATGCCAGCGTGGTATCGCCAAGCGTCGGTGCGCCGTCGAGCGTCGTGAAGTCGACGCGCCGAATGCCGAGCATCTGACGCAGTTGCGAAGGGTCGACCTTCAGCGGCCCCGGGCCGGGCCCTTCTCCCGGTGCGGCTTGCGGGAATGCGGTCGACATCGCGGTCTGCAAGCGGACGTTGCCCTCCACTTTCTGCAATACCTGATGGATATGCCCGTTGAGCACCGTGACCGAGCCGAACGGCCGCAGCAACGCCAGTGCGCGATCGCCGTCGTCGGTGCCCCATCCCCATGCGGGATAGACCGACCACAGCGGCATGTGCGTGAACACCACGAGCGGGGTGCTGTGCGAGCGGCCCTTGAGGTCGGCGGCGAGCCAGGCGAGTTGTGCGTCGCCCAGATACCCCATCCCGCCGGCCTTCAGATTGAGCACGTTGACCAGCGCGACGAAGTGCACGCCCTGCTGATCGAAGCTGTACCAGCCAAGCCCCTTGGTGTCCGGGGAGAAGCGCGCGAAGAATGCACGGCCGTCGTCGCCGATCACGTCGTGTTCGCCGGGCACGTAGCGAGTCTCCAGACCGGCACTGTTCACGATCTGCTGCGCAATGTCGAATTCCTCGGGGCGCGACAGATGGCTCACGTCGCCCGTATGGAGCATGAAGGCGGGTCGTTCGGATGCCCCCCGAATGCGCTCGATGGCAGATTGCAACGTCGCGGCCGGGTCGGGGTTGGGGGCCTTGTTGAAACCGATGTGACTGTCGCTGATCTGCACGAACGTCAGCGCATGACCCGCGGGCATCTCGGCGGCGACCGCCGAGGCACCTAGCGATACGCCACGCGGCACGCCACCGTCGAGCGTCCACAGAATGCCGGCGCCCGCCCATGCCAGACAGGCCATCGCCCTGCGGCGCGACATTGACGGCGACGGCTCACCGTGGGAGAGCGGGCCGGCATCGTCAGACCTGACGTCCGGGTTGTCTTGCTCGTTGCGACTCATGACACACCTCCGCGCGATACGCGCGCTGCCCGGCCCGTCACCATGACGGGGGTTCGGGAGCGCCGTTATCGGTAATACCGGCGGGGGTATCGTTTTATTCCCGGATGCCGGGCGTTGATGTCAGGGTCAGAGCGGCGAATACTGCCAGCGGTCGGTGGCACCGGTCCTGCCCGTCAGGGGGCACGATGTCATGCCGTCGAGCACGCTCGGGCAGCCGTGGTCGCCGAGCGCTTGCAACTCGCTTGCTTTCGCCGTGCGACGCAGCAGCGGGCGCGGATCGACCGGCACGCCCTGCCGGCGAAGTTCGAAATGCAGATGCGCGCCGGTGACCATGCCCGTCTTGCCGACGGCACCGATCACCTTGCCCGCCGTGACCCTATCGCCAACGCGCAGTCCGCGCGCAGTACTCGACAGGTGAGCGTAGATCGTCTCACTTTCGTAGCGATGCTCGATCACGATGTAACGGCCGAATCCGCGGCGTTCGTAGCCGATGGTCTTCACCACGCCCGCGGCCACCACACGCACCGGCGCACCATGCGGGGCGACAAGATCGATACCGGTGTGGGTATGTTTTACGCGTCGCACGGGGTGATAGCGCGTGCCGTAATCGGACGAGATGCGTGAAAACGTCACCGGCATGACGAGAGACTTCGGCGCCCGCGCTGTCAGCCTCGGCGTGAGCGACACCGTATTCGCATTCGCGAGCGGCGTGAGCGCCATCACGTGACAGCGCGCAGCACCGGCCGTGATCGACATCGGGTATAGCGGCGCTACCTTGCCGCAGACGGACGGGCGCAACGTCACGCCTTCCACGGACAACGAGGTGGCAGCCAATTTGGGAGACGTGGCGTCGGTGAAAGCGAACGAGGGGGTGAGACGCGGATGCAGACGTATTGCGTCATCCGCGCCGCCAACCCCGGCCATGGCGGGAAGCGGTACCGTCATGCACAGCCAGACACACACGGCATGCCAGCGAGGCCCGCGGGATGGACGGCCTTCGCCCTGCCCCGACCGACTTTGCGCGCCGCCGACCAACGCGGCGCACATGCGCTTGGAGGAGGGAGAAGAGAAAGACATCGCTCGAAAAATAAATTCGGAAACGACGCAGTCTACGGGGCGAACGAGCGGAAATATTTAGGGATTCGCCCAAAATTGGCGTCAACGTCGGTCAAAGTGCAGTCATTTGGGAGCGTACCCAACGCCGTTGACGCGACCAGCTCCCTCAAGCGCAGCATCGGCGCGCTCATCACGCCCTGTCGCCCAATCCCATCACGCGGGCTGACGCCGGCACTGCCTGACGACGCCAAGGACGCCACGCACGCCGTACCGCCGGATTGCGTCGAACGTTCCCTCTCAGGGGCTGTCCGACCTCATAAGTCCGCGCTGCCTGACGTCAAGATTTGTTCTTGCCGAGGTGGCACGCGTAAGATAGCGTTTTCGCCCGAAGCCCCCTGCCATCGGGCCGTTTTTCGGTAGTCATGTCTAGCTCCTGGATCGCCATTACCAATTTCGGCAGTGCCGCCGTCACGGTGCCCGCCGCTGCCGCCCTCACCCTGTGGTTGCTCTCGGCCCGTGCATGGCGCATGGCGTTCACCTGGGTAGCCCTGTTTGGGACGGGAGCGCTCGTCGTCGCCGCCTCGAAGGTCATGTTCCTTGGCTGGGGACTCGGCGTGCGCGAACTCGACTTCACCGGCGTGAGCGGTCATACCATGCTCGCCGCGTCGGTCTACCCGGTGATCGCGTGGCTGCTTCTTCGCCGGTTCGCATGGCCGTGGCGCGCGCTCGGCATGGTCGCCGCGAGCGCCGGCAGCGTGGCCGTAGGGGTGTCGCGGGTTGCCCTCTCGGCGCATTCGGTTTCGGAGTCGGTCGCAGGCTGCATCGTGGGCTTCGCCGTGTGGGCCGCCTTTGCGTGGTTCACACGGCGCGACGACACCCCCAACCTCAAAACGCTGCCGATGGCGGCGAGCCTGTTCATCCTCGTGATGTGGCTGCACGGCGAGCAAGTGCCTACGCAACGCTGGATCACCCGCATCGCGCTGACGCTGTCCGGGCACGAGCAACCGTTCCGACGCATCGCCTGGCACGCGCGCAAGCCCGCCCCGCCGCCTGCCGTCCCCGCGCTTGCGCCGACTACGGAGATCCCCGCGCCCGCGCGATGACCGCTGCCACACGTCGCATGACGACGTGCGCACACAACTTGCCGCAGGTCACGGCTCATGCGCGACGACCTGCGCGGCACGCCAGCGCAGACGACGGACTTCACGGTGTGAAACGCCACCATCGCAAGCGCTGAACGACGCGCCGCGAACTTACGTGCCCGAGCGAGGTGAGTGAGTGCCGCCCCGCTTCGGGGGCACACGACCGTTGAGCGACGACTGCTGTGACACGGCCGCCTCAGTCGCCTGCGCGGCTTCCGTCGACATGCGACGCCAGGCGTTCATCGTCCCCTGCGTGGCGTCGTTGAACGCCTGGAACCACTTCTGCAACGGCGCCTCGGCCGCCTTCGCGGCTTCACCGGCGCTCGCGCCTGCGCCGATCAGATCGGGCAGCGTCGCCACACCGGCCATGCCGTGCTGAAGTTCTTCGCCGGTCTGGCGGCAATGCTCGGCCCACAGCACTTGATGGTTCGCACACACCGCAAGCCACTCGCGCCAGAACTCGTTTTGTTGCGCGATCTGGCCGTTGAGCAGTTGCAGATGCGTGGTGAGCAGCGCATTGAAGTCCTTGGCACCGCCGAGCGACTTGGCCGCTTCGGCTTGCACCTTGAGCAATTCGGTGTCGCGCTGCGCCTGCAACTGATGCGTACGCTGCGCAGCTTCCAGAAAAATGCCGTAAGCGCCCAGTGCGCTCGAGGTACTGAGTTTGACCAACGTCAGTGCCGGATTCGTTTCCTTTGACATCATGACTCTCCTAAGTGAATCGTTAGCTGCAAAGCGGCGCGTTACTCCATATGCATGCCACCATTGATGGCAACGTTGCTGCCGGTGATGAAACCTGCGTCGTCCGACACGAGAAAAGCGACAAGTGCTGCCACTTCGTCGGGGCGCCCTAACCGACCGACCGGAATCTGCGGAAGAATGCGCGATTCGAGCACTGCTTGCGGCACGGCGGTCACCATCTTCGTCGCGAGATACCCCGGCGAGATCGTATTGACCGTGACACCTGACTTGGCGACTTCCAACGCCAACGCCTTCGTAAATCCGTGCATGCCCGCCTTCGCGGCAGCGTAGTTCGCCTGACCGAAGGCGCCCCGGCAGCCATTGACCGACGAGATGTTGATGACGCGTCCCCAGCCGCGTGCCACCATGCCGCCGAAGATCGGCCGGGTCATGTTGAACACGCTGTCCAGATTCGTGCGCAATACCGACTGCCAGTCTTCGGCAGTCATTTTGCGCAGGGTGGCGTCGCGCGTGATCCCTGCATTGTTGATGAGAATGTCGACCGGGCCGGTGTCGGATTCGATGACCTTTGCACAAGCCTCGCAAGACGCGAAGTCGGCAACGTCGACACGATAGGCAGAGAAGTCGCGGCCGGTGTCGCGCATGCGCTCGACCCAACCTTCGCAGTCTTGATTCGTGGGCGAACAGGTCACGGCAACGCGGTAGCCGGCATCGGCAAGACGCGTGCTGATCGCCTCGCCCAAACCGCCCATGCCTCCTGTGACCAATGCGATTCGTGGTGTCATGGCTGTGCGTCTCTGGTGAGCGTCGATCGTTAAACTTCGGATACATCCAGCATAGTCGCGAACCCCCGGCTTGCTGCTGCGCCCGGCACCCGGACAAACCCTTTCGCCTGACCTCGATCAAGCGCATGCACCAAAGCGATGCCGCCTGCGCGACAACTCGCCGCCGGCTTGTGCCGTGCCGCTCACGTCGTGAACTGCCGGGTGTCTTCGCTACGATGTCGCCAGTCGTTGCAACTGGCCCGAGTGCGACTCAATGCGCGTGACAACGTTCCTCGGATGTGACAATTTATCCCGATCAATAGCCTTGCTGACGCCGCGCCGCCTCGCCTCTGTCACATTGCCGATTGCATGCAATGCCGGGCGCGCGCCGCGTGGACGTTCCATAGGAATCGTACTCCAAAATAATTTGCCGGTTGGGCTTTCTCCGGTCGCCGACAACAATCCAATGATGCGCCCCTATCGATAGTCACAGGGGCGTCGAATATCCCTGTAGCGCCCGTTGCAGGGGGCTGACAATCCATATATCATCGCCCGTAGATTTTTTCCGGATCGCGCCGTTTTGCCGGTCGTACTGCCCGGTGTGATTGCTCTGCAATGGCTCAGTGATGGCTCGGCGAATGCTCGCCTGGCCCGGCTCGGCCCGGCGGACGTGTCGCGAACTCATTGTTTTGTCTCCCGGATTTCTCACTTTGAGAGTCACGAGCGCATGATGCCCTTTCTGCCCGACACCGCACCACGCCGCCGCCGGCTCGCGTTGGTCATTGCCACTACCGCCATCGCCGCCTCACTTGCCGCGTGTTCACGCAAAGCCCCGCCGGAGCCCCCTCCGCGCCCGGTCGTAGCCGTGGCGGCCAAGATCGCCGAGCAGACGCCCATCGCGTCGCTGCCGGCCCAGATCGAGGCGCGTTATGCCACGCCGCTATCCTTCCGCGTTGCGGGCAAGATCATCGATCGGTCGGTCAGGCTCGGCGACGCCGTCAAGGCGGGTCAGGTCGTGGCACGCCTCGATCCGGCGGATCTCTCGAAGAACGCCGCCAGCGCCCGCGCGCAACTCGACGCCGCGCAGCACCAACTCGACTACGCGACGCAAACCGTCACCCGAGACCGCGCACAGGCACGAGAAAACCTGATCGCGCCGGCACAACTCGAGCAGTCGGAGAACGCTTACTCGAGTGCGCTGGCACAGCGCAATCAGGCGACTCAACAAGCGGCGTTGGCCAGCGATCAGTTGGGTTACGGCAATCTCAAAGCCGATCGCGACGGTGTCATCACCGCTGAGCAGGCGGATACCGGACAGAACGTCAGCGCCGGTCAGCCGGTGTATCAGTTGGCGTGGACGGGCGACGTCGACGTGATTGTCGATGTGCCCGAAGTCGCGCTCAGCGCGTTTCGCATCGGGCAGACGGCGAGCGTCTCGCTGCCTGCGGTGCCGGGCAAGACATGGCAGGCGCGCGTGCGTGAAATCGCGCCCGCGGCAGACCCGATGAGCCGCACCTATCGCGCCAAGCTCTCGCTGCTCTCCCCCGGCCCCGATGTCAAGCTTGGCATGACGGCCAACGTCGCCTTCGCGCAGCCGTTTGCCACGTCGGCAATGTCTGCCCCGGTGGCATCCGCGTCTGCACCGGCAGCGGCTTCCGGCGCTTCCGGCGCGTCCGCCACCTCCACTGCCTCCACCGCCGCGACGGCCGTGGCAGAAGGCCCGCCCATCACGCTGCCATCGACCGCCCTCTTCCACGAGGGCAATCAACCTGCCGTGTGGGTCGTCAAGCCTGACGACACGCTGGTGCTGCGCCGCGTGAAGATCGCGCGTTACGGCGAGCGGACCGTGACGGTCGCGGGCGGCATTCAACCCGGCGAGCGCATTGTCTGGCAAGGGGTTCACACCGTCACGGCGGGCGAGAAGGTTCGCGTGATCGCGCCGCTGCACGCTGAGGACTTCGCGTCATGAGCACGCTGGACGGGAAGCCTCCCGTGCCCCGGACACCCCCCGCCCCCCCAGCCGCCGAACCGCAGGACCACCGTCACGAAGAGGGGAGTTTCAACCTCTCCGCGTGGGCCTTGCGACATCGTGCGCTCATGGTCTTCCTGATCGCGATGGCGACGATCTTCGGCATTCTGGCGTACTCGCGGCTCGCCCAATCGGAAGACCCGCCGTTCACCTTCCGCGTGATGGTGATCCGCACGTTCTGGCCGGGAGCAACCGCCAAACAGGTGCAGGAGCAGGTCACCGACCGGATCGCGCGCAAGCTTCAGGAGATGCCGTCGATCGACTTCCAGCGCAGCTATTCGCGCCCCGGCGAGTCGCTGCTGTTCTTCTCGATGAAGGACTCGGCGCCTGCGAGCGAAGTGCCCGAGGAGTGGTATCAGGTCCGCAAGAAAGTGGGCGACATCGCCTACACATTGCCGCAAGGCGTTCAGGGTCCGTTCTTCAACGACGAGTTCGGTGACGTCTACACGCATATCTTCACACTCGAAGGCGACGGCTTCGGCCCTGCCCAGTTGCGCGACTATGCCGACGCCCTGCGCACCGTGCTGCTGCGGGTGCCGGGCGTGGCGAAGGTCGACTACTTCGGCGATCAGGATCAGCGCATCTACGTCGAGATCAGCAACACGCAGTTGACGCGTCTGGGCATTTCCCCCACCCAGATTGCGCAGGCGGTCGGCGCTCAGAACGCGGTCTCCGCGGCGGGCACCATCGAGACGCCCAACGACCGTCTGGTCGTGCGCCCGAGCGGCCAGTTCCGCAATGTCGACGAGCTCGCCGACACGCTCATTCGCGTGAACAACCGCACCTTCCGGCTGGGCGACATCGCCACGATCAAGCGTGGCTACGTCGATCCGCCCGTGTCCGAAATGCGCTTCGGCGGCAAGCCCGTGCTCGGCATCGGCATCACCATGCAAAAGGGGCAGGACGTCGTTCACCTCGGCAAAGCGCTGGCCAGCACGATGAGCGATCTGCGTGCTCAGTTGCCCGCCGGCCTCACGCTGACCGAAGTTGCCAGCATGTCGCAGTCCGTCTCGCATTCGGTGGACGACTTTCTGGAAGCCGTGGCCGAAGCCGTGGGCATCGTGCTGGTCGTGAGTCTGGTGTCGCTAGGATTGCGCACCGGCATGGTCGTGGTGATTTCGATTCCGGTCGTGCTCGCCGTGACGTCGCTGTTCATGTACGTCTTCGACATCGGCCTGCACAAGGTGTCGCTCGGCACGCTGATTCTCGCGCTCGGCCTGCTGGTGGACGACGCCATCATCGCTGTCGAAATGATGGCGGTGAAGCTCGCGCAGGGCTGGAATCGCCAGCGTGCGGCCGCCTTCGCCTACACCAGCACGGCGTTCCCGATGCTGACCGGCACGCTCGTGACCGTGGCGGGTTTCCTGCCCATTGCCCTGGCAAAGTCGAGCACCGGCGAATACACGCGTTCGATCTTCGAAGTCTCCGCGATTGCGCTGCTCGCATCGTGGCTCGCGGCCGTCGTGCTCATTCCACTGCTCGGTTACAAGCTGCTGCCCGAGCGAGCGCGTGAGGCGCATCACGGCGACGACCACGAACACGAGGTCTACGACACGAAGTTCTACAACCGCCTGCGCGGCTGGCTGACGTGGTGCATCGAGCGCAAGATCATCGTGCTCGTGATTACCGTGGTGCTGTTCCTGATCTCCCTGGCCGGCTTCACGCTCGTGCCGCAGCAGTTCTTCCCGAGTTCCGACCGGCCGGAGCTGATGGTCGATCTGCGTTTGCAGGAAGGTGCGTCGTATCAGGCCACGCTTCGCGAGACCGAGCGACTGGAAAAGCTGCTCGAGGGCCGCGAGGAAATCGATCACACGGTGAGTTTCGTCGGCACGGGGGCGCCTCGCTTCTACCTGCCGCTCGACCAGCAACTGCCCACGCCGAACTTCGCGCAACTGGTCGTTACCGCCAAGTCCGTGGAAGCGCGCGAGGCGCTCGCGCAGTGGCTCGAGCCGAAGCTGCGCGAGGCCATGCCGGGCGTGCGCACGCGCTTGTCACGGCTCGAAAACGGCCCGCCGGTCGGGTTTCCGGTGCAATTCCGCGTGAGCGGCGACGATATCGGCACCGTGCGCAAGATTTCAGAACAGGTGGCCGACGTCATGCGGGCGAACGGCGACACGGTGGACGTCCAGTTCGATTGGGATGAACCGTCGCAGCGCTCGGTACGCTTCGAAGTCGATCAGCAGAAAGCGCGCGCGCTGGGCGTGAGTTCGACGGACATCGCGAACTTCATCGCCATGACGTTCACGGGCTACGACATCAGCCAGTATCGTGAGCGCGACAAGCTGATCTCCATCACGCTGCGCGCGCCGAAAGCGGAGCGCGTGGACCCGGCGAAAATCGCCACGCTCGCCATGCCGACGCCGAACGGCCCGGTGCCGCTGGCCACGCTCGGTCATGTGGTCAACGATCTGGAATACGGCGTGATCTGGGAGCGTGACCGTCA